>Ga0315909_10000849_pt1 | contig 40844 bp, 55 predicted proteins | sample LakEriMetagenome_11_FD_203527 | JGI IMG/M metagenome (GOLD analysis project Ga0315909, IMG submission 203527) | Freshwater fungal communities from buoy surface, Lake Erie, Ohio, United States - Buoy 2 MA125 | ecosystem: Environmental > Aquatic > Freshwater > Lake | place: USA: Lake Erie, Ohio... | reverse complement strand
TAGTATCTGTTTCAGCTAATGTTTGTAATAGAGGTAAGAAATATAACTGAATCAACATTTTAGTATCAAATACTTCGCTTTCAATTTTGTGACCGTATCTTCCACTTAGCATTGCCATATCAAAACTAGCATTTTGTGCAACTAATATGTTCGGAGAATAGTTAGAAATCCACTTAAAGAAATCATCTACAATATCTTTTTCATTTTTATATTTATAGTCACCTGATCCATAATGATTAAACCCCAATACCCATTTAGTTTTATCCTCAGGTTGTAAAAACTTTGATTTAGTTTCATCTGTTAATTTTATCTTTTCATCAAATGTTGATATCTCACTAAAGTTATTTGATTTGAAATCATATTGAGTTGCAATTGCTGAAACTTGAGTTAATTGTTGTTGTTTAGGACCACCTAAACCGGTCGTTTCAGTGTCGCACCAGATAAACGGTAAAGTAGATTTGGATTCTAACCACTCTAATATTTCTGGTATATTTTTATACCACATTTTATTTTCATTCAACCCTTCTTCTATCTTATCAAAATAAATAAAAACCTCTTCATATTTCAACTCTAGTATTCGGGTATCTATTGAAAATCCTTCTGATTCTAAATAACTTTTAATTGTCTCAACAATAGGATTTATCTCATTCCAAAATTCATCATGAGTTAGTCTTCTTTGATTTTTAATCCAAATATATGGTTTAGATGTGTGATCACTTTTAATAAATCCTTTAATCTGTGGTCTGTATCCTAAATCCTCTAATTCTAAAAGAAAATTTCTTAAGTAAGACTCCAATTCTTTTCTAATCGGACTCGTTGGTAGTTTCCACTCAGAGTCATATTCTAAATCTCCATGTTTTAATGATTCGTTTATTCTATAATCAAACTTAACTTTTGCACCGGACGGCATTGAGTAAGTTATCTTATCAACATTCTTAACCTCATATTTATATTCTGGTTTAATATATTTTTTCCCTGATCCCTTTTTAACATAGCAAATTGTGATGTGTGGTTTGTAATCTGGAAAACTATTTGAATTAGGAAACTTAGAAAGTTCATCGTGTAAGTATTGCAAAGCACCATCTGCTTTTACATTAAACTTAACAACATCAAACTTCTCATTCTCAAAGATATCTATACCATCTACTACTATGTTTATATTTTCTGTAAAGTTATTAAAAACTGATTTTACCATATCAGGAGTTACCGTATCATGAAGTCCATAGAGTAAAGTTAGGTGTGGGTTTTGCTGAACGCCGTATGTTGAATCACCACTTTCTTCATAAATATCTTCAGGATCTATAGATGATGTTATCTCATTCCAATTACTAACAGGAATTTCAACCATAACACACCCATATTGATAACCAGATGATTCTTTAATAAATTGTATGTATCTTTTAATTTTCATTAAAACGGATATTGTGTTTTTTTCTCTTCACCACCAAATATATTAATATGAATAGAATAACCAAATACGTCAAAATTAACTTTATAAGATGGATATTCTTCTGATAATCTATTTAAAGCAACTTCAACTTCTTGTAACAATTCACTATTGGATTTAATACCATTTATATAATCAAATATTTTAGATTTTTCAATTTCTTCAACTCTATTGGTATCTCTTGCTTCTGGATTAGATTGATTAATTTTCAAATCTATAGTAATATACTTTTGATAATCAGTTTCATATTGTCTAATTTCTGCCTTGTTATCATCTAATAATTCAGCAAAACATTGATATACATAATCGTAATCTATATCACTTTTACTTTCATTAAATCTTCTTAGTCTTTTCACTATATTTCTTCTATTTTATATTTCAAAAATCTCATAATTGTATATATTAATTTGTCATCTTAAAAAGGATTGTTATCTTTGTAGAAATAATTAAAAGATGGCAAGAGAAAAAGACATTATTAGATTAGAGAAAGAGATTAAAAGTAAAATGTTTCAGATTAAAAATAAAAAACTAACACCCTCTGAATCTGGTATTGGCAGACTTATCAATCTAATGAAAGCTTTTGATGAGCCTCTTTTTAATAAATTGATGTCTGACTACAAACAGATACTCAAAGATATAAAGTAATTATTTAACTTTAATCTTCATTTTTGTCCCACCGTCAATCTTTTCACAGTCAAGTTCAAATCCATGCTCTTTAATAATTGCTAAACAAATATTTAATCCAAGACCTGCCTCTTCGACATCTCCAATATCTTTTTTAGCTCTTACTATTTTTTCAAATTTTTTCTGTGTAAGACCTCTTCCGTTATCTTCTACAATTATAGTATCACCTTCTAAATAAATCTTAACTAATTTATTTTCACTATCATTATATTTTAATCCGTTTTTGATTAAATTATCAATAGCATTCCAAAAAAGAGTTTCATTTACTTGTAATGTCGGAAGTTCACCTAATTCTACTTGTTGAGTATATGATGTCTTGCTAATTGATTCTTCAAGTAGTTGTTTTATATCAACTTCTTTCTTGTCTAAAACGACATTTTGTTTAACTAAGTTTGTAAATTCATAAACACTCTTATAGACTTTTTGTGTGTGATTCAATCCTTCTCTAATCATTTTAACAGATCCATCTATCTTTAGATTTTTTAATTCATCCGGTGTAATTCTTTTTTCTAAAGATGAAATACCTCTTGGAATATAGGTGTTTATTCCAGAGTGCATATCGTGTCTGATGATTCTTGCAGCGTGTTCTAAGTAAGTATTCTTTTTATTTATGTCTTTAAGTTGTTTTTCTATTTCATCATCCTTAACTTTAATTGTTTTTCTTTGTAATATTACAAATATAGCAAGTGCTAAGACTACTGCTAAGATAACTAACCAAATAAGATATTTTTTAATTTTATCTTTTTCACTTAATAAGTCATCATTTGTAATCGTTAAATCGATTATTTGTTTATCTTTCTTCAATGTCTTGATTGTTCCGTCTTTGCTATCAATCAATTCTTGACTAGCTCCTATTTTTAGTAGTGAATCTTTTTGAAACATCAACTTTCTAATTTGACCATCAATTTTCTTTGCTAGATCTTTCATATCTTCTTTAGAAAGATTATCGTATGACTTAGGTAAACTATTTAAAAAATTAAGATCAGCTTTCATACTAGATAATTCACTTTCAGACAATTCTTCTTTTTTAGGTTCTTCTTCTTTTTTAGGTTCTTCTACTTTACCAAATACCTTTTCTGGTTCTAATTCAACTACCTCAACATAAGTCTTTACTCTATCAAAGTACCATTCAGCAGCATCATACATACCTCTGTTATAAAAAGCTATTCCTATTTCTCTACAAAGTTTTGCTTTATTACTATTAACAGGTCCTTTATTTATCAAAAGTGAATCAAAAGTTAGTTTATCAATTAGACCAGATATATATGCATCTTCTGGACAAAATGGTATTCCTTGGTCCCAAATGGCTTCTGCTTCATTATTATTTTTAAGATTTTGTGAAAATGACAAAATTGAAATTAAAGTAAAAAATAAAAATAAAGTAACTCTTTTCATATCTAAAAATTTATTTTAAATGGATAACTATAAATAATGGGTCTTATTTTTTCATTATAGTTGAGTTCCCAATTTAAAGGTGGATACTGTTTTTCTGACCAATTTTTTCTCATATACTCATCAGCATATTTATTATCAGCCATTCTTACTAATGAAAAATTACCACTTCTTCTGTGACCAACAAACATAAAAATACCAGTATCTATTCTTTTTATTGTTGAATCTGGCCAAGAGTAATATAAATAGGATGAGTTTATTGATGATTCAAGTAACCACTTTTCAGTCATATTTAATCTATCTTGAACACTATCTACTTTGGATTTCTTTTCGGATAGTGCTATATTTAAACTATCTATAATTTTATTTCTGTATTCAAATTCTTTGTTAAGACTATCAATTGAATTATCTAATAAAGATAGTTTTAATTTTAAATCCTCAATTCTTTTCTTTTGAGTTGTAAAAACTTCATTGATTTCATCTACTTTTTCGGATGATAATATTACAACTGTATCTCCTTTAAAAACGGTTTTAACTGAGTAACTTTGAGAAAGACAGCTAAAATTTAAAATTAAAAAAAATAAAATAAACTTATACATTCTATTAATACATTGTGTTTTTTAAATCAAATTCAACATCATCTTCTCCTTCATCTTCATCGACATCAAAGTCAAACCCCATATTAACTAAATACGACATAATTTCATCTGTCAATTTCATATCAGCATTTCTTTCTTCCATATAGTTATCAAACATACCAACGGTAAATATACCTTTTTCATCTTTGATTTTTTGTAATTTAGGAAGTAAGTCTATAGCTATCTCTTCGGCTATATCATTATATGATTCAAAGAACTTTAAATCACCAGATACTGGTGGCCAAGAACTGAATTCAACTTCATCAAAAGCTCCTCTGTTCCATAATAAATCAAATGTATAATCATCCTCACTTCTATAAACTCGAACTGCATATGTTCCATCAACTCGTGGATCAGGAATAACTTCTATCTTATTTTCTAGATTATTATAATCCACATAACATAATAACTCTTTAAGAGCATCTTCAGGTAATATTTCAAAACCTTTTGATCCATTTAAAGAATGTGATTCAAACGTTTTTAAGTATTTCATTTTTTATTCTTTGATTTTCCTTCACCTGAAAATGGTGATAATAAATGTTTAAGATTCCAAGATGGAATAAATTTTTTATTGTGTTTTTCATAACATTTTTAAATTTCATCTACCCAAGGTTTCTTACCTCTTCTTTCTAATTTTTCACACATTTCTTTCCACTCATTAGATTCAAACTTAATAGCATTTTCTTTTAAGAATTGACCAACTTGTTTTTTCAAATCACCATTTGGAAGTTTTCTTGTGTGACCCATCCAGGCAAAAGCATCTACGAATCCGGATTTACATCCTTTTTGCATTTGATCGTTAATAATATCCATTCTACCATATTCAGCCGCCCATTTAACTACAAAGTTTTTACCAGCTTCTTCTGATTTAACTCCGTATTTTAATAACATTTGGTATCCAGCAAAATAAGATTCTCCAATCTCTGTAAGACTTTTCCAAGATCCTTTACAAACTTTTCTGATTGGAAGATTTGAATTGAAGTTTACATCAGCTCCTGCTTTTAAACAGAATTCTAAAGCTTCTTCATCACAAACAATGTTATTAAATACATCACCTGTAAGAACCGCGTGATTAGAAACTAATAATTTAATCATTTCCATATCTTTAGCTTTAGCAATTGCCGAATCAGAACCTTTCTGTAAGTTAGCAGTTCCACCCAAAGCGAATATCATTCTAACTCTTTCTATATCATTATCTTCAACTGCATTTATTAAGGCTTTTCCATTATCTCTGTTAATATCTGCTCCAAATTCTCTAACATAGTTTTGTAAATCAGCAGCTGTAATTGGTCTTTCTCTACCAGTTTCTGGATCTGGAATTGTTTTTTTAATGATGAACCTTTCAGCGTCTTTTGCTTTCTTTCTTCTATCTATTTCCTCTTGGCTAAGAGGTTGAAGAATATTCCAAAGGTCTTGATTTATTTCATACTCTTTCTCCCATTGTTTTAGTAAAGAATGAAATTCGCGACCTATGTGGCTATTATTGACCAGCTGACAAGCACCACCATCATACGTTCTATTTGGTTTCATGGTTACACCAATAGTCCATCTGTTATCAGTAGAAGAAAGGTTAAAGTTATAAATATAGTATTGAATATTATATTCACCAAGATATTGATTCCAATAACTTTCCGAATTTACAATACAGTGAGAACAATGAGCATTCAACATTTTATTAGCAGCATAAGAGTTTACTTCTATGATCATAATACCAGATTCATTAAATACAACTCTACAACCTTTTACACCTAAAAGATCATTTACTTTATTAATCTTTTCAACTCTATCTGAATATCCTTCAGAACCAGATGCGTCTAAATGTTGTTTAGCTGCTCTAATAAATTCAACAAGTGGATTATCCATAGTTGTAAATCTAAATAAACGGCTTCTCCAAACTAATTTTCCAAAATTTGGATTAGGTTTTCCATCTCTTGTTGTTTCATATCTATCTTCAAGCATTTCACCAAAGAAAGTTTTCCAAACAATTTCTTTCTTTTCTTCTGGTTCAATTTTTTCAAAACCGTTTGCAATTTCAATTAACTGCTCCATTTGAAGCTCAGTAGCAGCATTAGCAGCTTTTTTTAATTTTGGCGGAAGTGTATCAATAATTTTCTTAACTTTTCTGTATTCTCCTAACCTATCTAACTCATCTGAGAGTAACTCAGCATTAGTGTGATTGTTACTTGGGTTCGGAATAGACTCATCAATAAAATTAATGTCAAATTTTTTAGGAAGTCTATCAATAACACCGCTATGTTCAACAAGAAGTTTATAAAGTCTTTCTATTTCTTCATAAGGAACTCCTTCGACAAAATACATATAAACAAAATTATAGAGATATCCAATATTTGGTTGAAGTAATTCTCTTAACTTAACAAACTCTTCATTTCTTTCAATATTTCTAACTTGTTCATCTGTCAGTCTAACATCTCTCATTTTCATTCTGATTTCGTTAAATTGTTCAGGTGTAAAATCATTTTTAGAAAGTCCTTTTTTCTCACCATGTCTTAATTTATAGTCTAACTCATCATCTATGAATTTTAAATCAGTTGCCAATTTTTTAATAATATATTGGTCTTTCAAAAACTTTTTTGACTTATCAAGATTCTCGTTAAGAGGTTGCAAATTAGTAAATTGATTATATCTAAATAACTTCATTTTTATTTATGTTTTTTATTTTCTTTACTATAGGGACTTAATAAATGTTTTAAGTTCCATGAGGGGATAAACTTCTTATTAGCTTTCTCATAATCTTCATATGACTCTATTCCAGTATCTATTACATTTCTTGAATAGTGAATGTTTGCTCCTTGTTTTTTTAAATCTGGAATTCTATCTGCTATGTCTATCCCTTTTGTAATTTTTCTCAATTTTTTGAATTGGTCAACACTATGTTGTCTTGGAAGTGATTCATTAACATAATCTATAAATGTTAAAATCTTAGATTCAGATAATTGTCCTTTAGACATTTCAATCACTTCTTTTGATGTCGTTGTGAAATAAAGTCCGTTTTTTATAAATTCATTTCTGTTTGTAACAGAAACTCCATTTTCACCAGGAAAAGCTGTTATGACAGAAAGTAATATTTTATCTGCTATTTTTCCTAGTTTAGCACCAATAAAACTTAAATGTGTAGTCTTCTCACCTTCACCTTGTTTCACTTTAATGTTAAATTCATTACCTCTTGAATCTTTGTAAGTATAAACATTCATAGATTTAAACTCATCCGAATTAGCATCTAACTGATGAACATTTTCGACACCAACATCTGTTTTTGAATCTAAACCTAACCATTTAAATTTTTCAGCTTCATCTGGATTTAAAACTTTCGTTTCATTTGGTCCAAATCCTTTGGTCATTTCAGTAGGTTTGTTATTTTTAACTAACTCTATTATAGCCTTTTTCAAATCAACACCTTTATTAAATTTAGAACCAGGTATAGTTTCTTCAACATGCGCATCTGTAATATGTGATAAATCACCTAAAAGTAGAATATAATCACCAGCTTCATAAACGGTGTCTGCGTTGGCTTCAACTTTACCTTTTAAGAATTGATTATTATCAATCATTGATTGTATTTGTGAATAAATCAACTCATTAGCTTTTTCTATATTTTCAAAAAGTTTTATATGTTTCATTATTTTAATAATTCTTTTATATCATTTAAAATTTCAGATACATCATCAAATGAACCAGAGAAAGCATATCCGTCTCCACCACAACTAAATTCAAAAATAACTTTTGATTTGTATTTATTTTTACCTTCAGTTCTTCTTTCATACATATCAAATTCATCTGGGATGCTTTCGTAAGTATTATCCATGTTCATTTTTACAAAATCATCAGCAACAATTTCAGAATCTTCTTCTGATTTACCTGCGGCTATAAGGCTATTGTAAACTAATGTGTTTATAATATCCTCTAACGTACTTTCAGACCCATAACTATAACGACCATCAATCTTTTCGTTTAGATAGTCCTCAAATTGTTCAAGTGTTGTTTCTTGAGTTACTACGAATTCATCATCTTCATTAGATTCAAATATTTTAAATGATTTAATATATTTCATATTAAAAATTAATTTTTAGTATATATTAAAATAAAAAAACCCACTTTTAAAAAGTGGGTTAAAAATAAAAAAGAAAAAAAGTTAAAAATCATCATCTAAGTTATCAAAATCGATAGCCTTATCCGATGCCTTTTGATATTCTGAAACTCTTTTTTCAAAAAAGTTAGACTTATTTTGTAAAGAAAGCATTTCCATAAAATCAAAAGGATTTTCAACACCATACACCTTTGAGCAACCAAGCTCAGTCAACCAAAAGTCAGCAACATATTCAATATATTGTTGCATCAATTTAGCATTCATACCGATAAGTGCGACCGGTAAAGAATCTGTGATAAATTCTTTTTCTATTTCTACAGCTTCACAAATTATTTCTTTAATTCTTTCTTCAGTTACTTTGTTCTGAACATATTTACTATGTAATAAACAAGCAAACATACAATGAAGACCTTCATCTCTTGAAATAAGTTCATTAGAGAATGTTAATCCAGGCATAAGTCCTCTTTTCTTAAGCCAGAAGATAGAACAAAATGAACCTGAAAAAAATATTCCCTCAACTGCAGCAAAAGCTATTAATCTTTCAGCAAAAGATTCGGAGTTAATCCATTTTAATGCCCATTCAGCCTTTTTAGTAACAGCAGGTACTGTTTGTATTGCGTTAAAAAGATAATCTCTTTCAGAAGCCGACTTAATATAGGTATCAATTAATAAAGAGTAAGTTTCAGAATGGATATTTTCAATTGCTATTTGAAATCCATAAAAACATTTAGCCTCTGGGTATTGTACTTCTTTTAAGAAATTCTCTGCTAAGTTTTCATTGACTATTCCGTCTGATGCTGCAAAGAAAGCTAATATATGTTTAATGTAGTGTCTTTCATCATCATTTAATTTTTCATTCCAGTCTGTAAGATCTTGCGCTAAGTCAATTTCTTCAGCTGTCCAGAATGAGTGTTCTGCTGTTTTGTATAATTCCCAAATATCATTATATTTTAGTGGAAAAAGTACAAATCTGTTAGGATTTTCTGTTAAAATATGTTCGCTCATAAATTTTTATTTTGATTTAAGTTATATATTGAAAATAACAATTGTTGTTTAACTAAATTCAGTATTTTTAAAAATGAAAAAGGGGAGTAGCGAATTCCCCTTTTTCTAATTCAGTTTTACCCAGTTGGGGCGAAACTATAACGGGTCCTAAGCCGTTTCTTATTATTTTATATATTTTTTTACTTTTGTTGATATTGGTAAATCAGCTCTCAAGCCGACAGTAATGACTGCTTGGTCACCACTGAATCCAGAGATAGAGTGTTTTTTTCCAAAAGATGTTAAATCAAATTGTCCATAAAATTTACTGACTTCTAATCTTGTTGAAAATTTAAATCCATCGAATGCTAATTTGTCGGTTGCCAAAAATTCATTTCTTAATTCTTTATTTTGTTCTAAACCATAATCACCTCCTAATCTTCGGTTGTTATAACCTGCACTAACTATTAATTTTATTCTTTCATTACTTTCTGCCATTTCCGCATCAAGCAATCGATAAGTAACGTCTACTGAAAAAGTCCCTATTGTAACTGGCAGTTGAACATTTGGTTTTTGCCAAATTGTATTATTGATACGGAACATCAAAGAAGCACCCCAAGGTTTTAAAAAAATATCAGATTTTTTTTCTTTAAAATTCATGTCAAATACATCAATAAAAAGTCTGTAAAAACTACTAACACCTGTCTGTAATTCAAAATTTGAAATGTCAGATGATGAATTTTGAGGTAATAATAAATTTGTGCCAAATAATTTTGTTTCTGAAATGTTATCAGTAGTAATTTCCTGATTTTGTGAGTGAACAGTAAAGACAGAAGATGCAAAAAGATTATTATATAAATCAAATTTTATTCCTAATGTACCTACAGCTGATTGAGCTTCTCTTCTGTTATCAGAAGCTGAAGAAGCATAATTTATATCTGTTTTAAGATAAACTTTAAGATAATTTGTATCTTTTTGTGAAAAAATAAAAGTTGGTAATATCAACAATATACTTAATATAAATTTCATTTTTAAAATTTTATTTTATATATCAAAAAAGTATCATTTCACAAAACTTTTATTTTTTTAAACATAAAATGTTAGTAATTCTAAATTAAAAGAAATGGTAAAGCACGAAATCAAAGTTGAAATTAATAAATCAGAACAAATTAAATCTATAATAGAAAAGTCATATTTTGAAGAAGGTCTAAATGGTAAAATAACAGGTAAAAAATATTTTTTGACAATTAATGAAGATGATGATATAAACTATTCTATATTTAATGGTCTTCATAATGCAACAGTAAAAGTTATCAATGAGGATATTATAGATGGAACTATGAGATTTTTAATAGACGAATCCGAAGGTGAAATTAGACTATATCCTATTTCTATCTATTGTATCAAAGAAGACGAGAAGTATATTTTCTACTAAAAAAAAATAAAAAAATTATGAAGTTTGATTGGAATGATATTTCTATTATACCTGAATCTTTAAGCTCTATTTCTTCAAGAAAAGAAGTTAATCCAACCTGGGATGGTAAACTACCTTTATTTACAGCGCCTATGGATAAAGTTATAGATGAGACTAATACAAATTATTTTGAAGAAAATAATATAAATATTTGTTTACCTCGTAATGTCAGATATGATAATTTCAAAAATGATAATTATTTTTATTCCTATGGACTTGATGAAATAATCGAATTGTTAAATAAAAAGGCAATACTTCCAAAACGTGTGTTGATTGATGTTGCAAATGGTCATATGCAAAAATTATATGATACTGCTAAATTAATTAAAGAATCATACGGTGAAAAAATTGAATTAATGGTTGGGAATATCGCCAATCCTGACACTTATCGTAAGTATTGTGAAATTGGCGTCGATTATATAAGAGTTGGAATTGGCGGTGGATCGGCTTGTACGACCTCCGCCAATGTTTCCATCCATTATCCGATGGCTTCATTAATTAATGAGTGTGCTTATTTTAAAGGCGCATTCGAAAACCCAACCAAGATTGTTGCAGATGGTGGTTTTAGAAATTTTTCTGATATAATTAAAGCATTAGCTTTAGGTGCTGATTATGTAATGCTTGGTGGAATTTTTAATAAAACATTAGAAAGTTGTGGTGAAAACTTTATGAAAGATGCTGATGGTCAATTTTATCAAGTCACCGATGAACGTGCTAAGAAATCTTTTGATGCAGGTGGTAGTGTTTACAAATATTACAGAGGAATGTCAACTAAAGAGGTTCAAAAATCATGGAATAAATCTGAACTTAAAACTGGGGAAGGTATTTCTAAATATAATAAGGTAGAATACACACTAGAAGGATGGTGTGAAAACTTTACAGATTATTTAAAATCAGCTATGTCTTATACTGATAGTAGGTCTCTAAAAGACTTTATAGGTGAAGTCAAGTGGGAAGTTATTTCTCAAAACTCTTTTTTAAGATTCAATAAATAAATTATACTAAACTTACAAATTCCTCAAATTTATAATTATCAAAGGATTCGACATATTTAATAATAACGTTTATGTCGAATCCTATTTGTTTTTTTACAATAGAAATTAGTTCTTCTTTTTTTTCTCTAAGATCATCACATATTATATGTAATTCAAGTTCATTTATTTGTGTTTGAATCATTTTAAATCTCTTTATTCCAAAAGATTGATAATGTAAAGAACCGATTTGTGGCCATTTTTTGTCACCGTTTGGCAGTGTCATCATATTTCTTACCCGACCATGTATTTTTTTTATTGTTTGCAAACTTCTACCACAATTACATTTACCAAGTTCGATATGATCACCGTGTTTATATCTTCTGATAAATCTATTACTTTTTGTAGTTATGATTAATGAACCATCAGTATCTACTTCAATTATTTGATTTTCCATAACATGATAAACATCTGGATTATCTGGACAAAGAAGAGCAATAATACCACACTCTTCACTTGAATATGATTTACCACCAATCTCACCAGTTCCCTTCCAGTCGATAAAATTGGAAATTTTTGACGTATCTATTTGTTTAAATACAGACGGTAAACAATGAATATAATGAGGATTTTTTTCTTCTAACCAACTTTGTAATTCAGATATCGTAAGTAAATTATTTGTAAATGTTTTACCCTGTGTTGGTTCAATTATAAAAGGAATTCCCCAGTTATTTATTTCCTTTTCTTCAAAACCAGCCTTGATGATTGCAATGTTTTTTGTAACATCCCATTTCAACCACCTGAACTCTCTTACGGTAGCTGCAATATACCATATATAATCTCTATATGATTTACCTACAGTTACTGGTTCACCGGTTGAACCGGATGTTTTGGAATATCCAATATTGATACTCATGTCAACTTTTCTTAAATCTTCTCTTGTCATTACTTTAAATTCTGAAACTAAATCAAAATCTGGTTTATGATTCCATTGTGATAATTCGATTTGATTCAACAATTCTTTTACTTCACTAAAGATTTCTTTTTGAGTTAAAATTGCCATATGTAAAAAGAATAATCTTTTTTAGTTAAAGTGACATTAGGTTTTATTATAAAGTCTTGTGGTTGTGGAAAATTATTAGCTATTCTCATAATTGGTAATTTTTTTGTGAAGGTTCTTGTGATAAATACTTTACAATTTTTAGAAGCCATCTCGATTAATTCATCAGCTAACTCTTTTGTAAATGAAAGAACACCATCTCCAATTATATTTTCATAAAAGGTATTATTATTTAGCCAATTATCTTTAATAACACTTTCCGATTGATACCAAGGGTCAATATCCATTTGAATATTACTAATTGGAATTAATTTTTTTGTACAACCAAGCATTAGTGTTCTACCATCAATCATAAACCGTTTATAATCATCTACATCTTCATCATTTGGTGAAAGTGGATGTGGTAAATTTGATGACCAATACTCTTTATCAATATCTTTTCTATACTCATAAACAGTATTTACAAATACCATTCTTTCATTTGAATTAAAAATGAGTTGTTTTTTAGGAAAATAATTTATTGACTCCATAAAACTATTGTAAGTAACTGCTCTACTGTCTATCTCTAATACAATTATTGGTTTGTCTCTTTCAATAATTTCTTTAGCACCTAAAAGAGCATCAAATTCAAATCCTTCTAAATCTAAATGTATTAGTGATATTTTACAATCTTTAGGTATTATGGAATCTAGTTTAACTATTTTGACTTCTTGGCCAATATCAGACATTTCACTTCTTGGACCCATTTCTTGACCCATTTCATCTATATGTTTTAATTTAGATGTACCATCAAATTTACCAATCGCATAAGAAGATAACTCAACATTTGATAGGTTATTTAGTGATATAGTTTCTAAACAACTTTTATACATAAGTTTATTTGGTTCAAATGTAAAAACCTTATCACAATTTTTAAGAGCAGGTAAAAAATCACCAAAACCAGCACCAGCGTGTATAATATTACCACCGATTGATTTGAGATAATCAATCGTAGTTTCTTCATGAACACCACCATTTAGTATAAATTGAGCAGTATAAGTATATGAAATTTCTTCAGGTATTGAATATTGACCCCATTGGTTTTTAGCTATCATTATATTTTTATTAAAAAAACAATAGATTGTTTTTATTTTTTTCTATGTATAAAAAAACCCAGTCAAATTGACTGGGTTCTTAATTATTTATTGATTTATGAAATCAAAGCTAATTTATATGTTATTCCATTTACTTCAACTTCTATATATTGGTCAGTCTGAACTGTAGCACCAACAGCTGAAGCAGTTGCTCCAAGTTTCCATGCTGCCATAGAACCAAATGTTCCTGTAATCAATTTAGGAACCATTACAACATCACTACAACTATCAAGGTTGAAATTAGAACCTCCTATAATAACTGAGCAGTTAGAAGCGGTCATTGAGTTTAATTGACCTCCAATAATTGAAGAATATAAAGAACCACAGATAGTGTTATCAGCTCCTCCGATAATTGAAGTGTGTTTTGAGTAAATTGATGCACTGGATCCATAAATTAAATTACTACGACCACCTATAATAGTTGAAGAGCAACTATTAACTATATCATTGTATTCTCCACCTAAAATCCCTGAGTATTGAACACCTACTAAACAACTTTCACAACCACCTAAAATAAAAGACTGGTCTGATTCAGTTATAAAACCTTCATTTGATCCAATTATAACAACATTTGTAGATGCTGTTATAATTGTTGGTGTATATTCACCATCACTAGATGCTATAATAGATGAGCTATTCGTATTATTCATATAAACACCATTGTATGAACAAACTGAAATAATACTTGATGCTACAGAATTTAATATTTGGTTACAATTATAACCTCCATAATAAACTCCTCCATAAGCATTTGATCCAAGTATTTGTGAAAAACAAGCGTTGTATATTCTTCCCTCACAAGAACCAATAACTGTTGAGTTACAAGAATTGATTATACAACTATCTTCTGATCCAATAATAACCGAGTCACAAGTTTTACAAGTGTAATATGATGATTCACTTACTCGACAAACTGTTCCACAAATTTCATTATCACATCCACCTATAATTACTGAATTTCTAACTTCATTTTTTATTTTATTATTACAACCAGCTAACAAAGAACTTGCGCAAACAAATCCAGATGTGCAATATTGACCATAAGGAGCTGTTGGATTATTAAAGTAAGAAAATCCACCTTGTATACAATGGTCATCTCCTGAAATTATTGACGATCCTTTAACATTACAACACATACAACTATCGTAACTGCCTAAAATAGCTGAGTTGCAAGAATTTCCACAAATACAGTTGTCATAACCACCTATGATCGTAGAATGACAACTATCACATTGAATACAGTTGCAATAACCACCTACAATCGTAGAATCACAACTATCGTATTCTATACAGTTTTCATAACCTGCTAAAATTGCACTTCTGTCTGAACTATATAGAAGACGATTACAAGATCCACCCAAAATCACTCCATATTCAGAATAACAATTTTCGTTGCAACATCCTGCTATAATTGCTGAGTAATCAGCATCTGCATCTCCGTAAATCATATTACAAGCACCACCAACAATTGCTGAAAAATCAACGCTACCACAAATTCTATTGTAACACCCTGCTATAATCGCATTGTAATCATCACCTGTGCAAATTTGATTGTCACATCCACCAATAATGACAGATTGACCTGAATCGCAAATTAAATTATCACGACCTCCAAAGATACCACTATCATAGACCGCTCCAGAATAATATCCATCACTACCACATATTTCATTTGAACTACCTCCAATTATAGTAGAGTTTACAGAACAACAAATAACATTATACTCACCACCTTTTGAGTTTGATCTTACTGAATCAACAACAGAGTTATCAGATTCATTCCAAGAATCACCACCACCAGTAACTAATTCTATAGCTGAAATGACTGGGCCATCTGCCTCTCCGAAAACAAAGTCTGAACCGTTTACTGCAACTGCTTCTAATGTATAATTGAAAGTTCCGGTGCCTGGTTCATCAACATATGATATTGAGTAAGGAACATTTTCATTCGATCCTGATGACTCACATTGAACAATATTTCCAATTGGATTACCATCTCTGTAAAGTTGTAAATGACACCACCCACCTGCGGTAAGATTATTAGCATCACCTGTAACTGTTACTAAAACTGGATGATTATTTATAGTAATTGAAACACTTACAATTGTTCCAGTATTTCCTGATAAAATAGTTGTCTGTGATCCAACATTTTGCTCATAATTACTTCCTGAATTTGAAGTTGCTAAACTTTCTAGATATGTTAGGTTGCCGTCCATTTCTGGAATTGTCAACTTTTCACCTTTTATTTGTCTTAGAATTAATGACATAATTATACAATTATTTTTTAGTATATATTAAATTATTAATCTAAAAAATGATAAAATAAAAAAAATCCTAACTCAAGTTAGGATTTTTTATTCTTTTTCCAGAATTCTGTATTATGAAGTTTCTGTGGCCACTGTGATCCTAATATTTTTTTAGCATCTGATTCTAAATATTTTAGTTCACCTGTTCTTAACTCGTGAAGATTTTCACCCCAACCATAACCAGCATCATTTTCTCTAATAGTTTGTTCGATATTATTAAAATCATGCTCGTAGTATTCTTCACCAATAAATTCATACAGTTTTTTAAACCACATTTCAGGTTTAGCAGTCCACTCTTCATAAGGAAAAATAAGTATTCTATCTCCTAAACCTCTTTGAATGGTATCTAAAAGTGAAACATATGGTCTTCCAATTACACCTTCGTCTGAAACCCATACTTCGACACGACCATTAATTGTTTTCATTTTTGGATTTGAAAATTCACCGTGAATTTCACCATCTGCTCTGTTTTTTCTAAAAAGTTTTTCAAAAGATGAACAAATATCTTCTAAGTTTCTCACACAAGCTATAATTTTTGGACTTTTACCAGTGACCTTTTCTACAAACTCAATATGTGTTGTCCATCCCCTATTTTTATCAAAGATGACTTGTTTATTTGTTTTGTGATAATTTTGCATAATTGACCTGATTACTTGCCATTTATCTTGACCATCTGGATAAACTTTATGTCCTTCTAACTTATTCCAGTTATCTCTAATTTGTAGCATAAATTCTAAAAGAGAAGATGTAGCGGTTGTCGCAAACTTTGGGTTCTGTAAAAGAACATTTGTCAATAGTGTCGAACCACTTCTTGGTAAGCCACTTATAAAGTGTATATTTCTCATAAACTAATTAATTTATTTATTATTTCCTCAGAGTTGAATATCTTTAGTTTATCATAAGGAAATTGTATAGGATTTCCTGATATATCAGCATCATCTAAATAAGAAGAGTGAAGAGTATCAAACTTAGGTTTAGCTTCAGGGAAAACATTTATATGACTATCATAACCAAGAATCTCTGGTTTATTTCCTATCCAGCAAACAATAGATTGTTGTCCAAAAGCTTTTGCAGCATGTTGTGAAAAAGAATCGATGAAAAGCCTCTTTTTTGAAAAAAGAGGAGCTGCTAAAATCTCTCTTGTTTCCAATGTTAATTTGTGACAACCAGATATTATAGGTTGTTTTTCATATCCAATTTGATATATGTGGTAATCATTTTTAAAATAATTTACAATATCTATAGCATTTGGAACAGGTAAATCTCTATACCAAGAGTAAGGTCTACCGTTTGCACCACCTCCATTTGTGTGTAACAAAAATATTGGCTTAGTAACATTAGCTAACATTTTATTTCTGATAGAGTCTAGTTCAAGAGGTGAAAAATATAATTTCGGACCAAGTTCATCATTTTTAACACCTACAAGTTCACACCATACATCGATTAGATGTTTTTTATTGAGTATGTAATCTTGATGGTGATATGGATCTTGTCTAAATACTTTACAATCTTGATTTAAGATGAAATTTTTATAAAAATTGGCAACTTGACCCATTGGATAAATCTGATAGACATCTGGATTATTGAACCATACTTGAGGCCAAGCTGAAACTAAGATAATTTGCCTTTTTGGATCTGATTTTTTTAAGGAGGATACTACAGCGGTTGCAAGTATATTTTTTCCAATACCTCCTTCAATATGAAATATTGAATACATTATATAGATAATATTTTTATTTTATATTTATTCAAAACATATTTGTTTAAATAAAAAAAACCGAATCAGTTGATTCGGTTTTTTAACTTTGTTTATATTAAGAGTAAAGTTCAGTCAGTCTAGCTTGAACGTTATCATCAGTCCATTGTCCGATTGCATCATAAGATGCTCCTTCCCATAATACGATAGCTCCATCAATTTCTTTGACATATGCTCTTACAATTTTTTTATTTGGTAAATCAACAACTCTTACAATTGTTAGTGTTGATACCGTTTTACTTTTTTCTTGTTGTAAAACAAATTTTTTTGGATTTTGTAAAGTAATTTTCATTTTTTTATTTCATTTTTTTACCCCTTGTATTTCACCTTGGGTATGTATTATACTAAGTAATTATCAACATAGTCGTCAACGACATAGGTGTTTGTTGAAGGATCCACTGAAATTCTGATACGACCTCCACCTGCTCCTGCTCCAGCGCCTGCTCCCGCTGCACCCGCAGCTGCAGATGAAGCAGCAGAACTTGTATTCAAAGAATTCAATTCATTCATTTTATTTAAAAGATTATATTTTTTTCGAGACTCATCTCTTAATTTATTTATAATCTCAATCTCTTCTAAAACTTTCCTCTCAATCTCTAAAGTTTCTGTATCTTTTTTTGTCATCTCGTAAAGATAATCAACTAAACTCTGATTGTTTATAGTAACACTGTAATTAATAATCGCTGAATCAGAATTATCAATAATATTTTTAATTTGATTTTCTAAAGTCAGTTCTTCTTTTGGTTTGTACTTTTTAATAGATTTTTTTGGCTTTTGAACATTGGTCTTATTTATAGCATCATAAAAATCTTTTCTAATACTGGACATAAAAATATATTAATTTTATTTATATATTAAAAAGGTAAACTACTTTTTTTTCTAATTGAAAGAAATTTATACCAAACTCTTTCATGTAAAAAATATATTATTGGTTTAATTACTAATTCACCCACGCCTAATAGAGATGATAATTGAAAGCTAACACCTAAGCTATATGCTGTTATGACGGTAGTGAGTGTTCCTAAAAATCTATATGAAATTGTTTTAAGTATATGTCTTAAAAAAACATTATCATCTTTTATAGTTTTGATATAAGCTATACCATCAATTATATTACAATTTCCTATACAAGATATATGCCATTTGAAATCATTAATATCAGACATCCAGTCTTTAGTAGTATAAGTACGACCATCTATAATTACATGTGAAACCACTATTTCATTTCCATTTTCAATCAACCTCCATCTGTCACTTTCACTTTTAGAGTTTGTATTGAATCTAATTTGATAAACTTTATTTTCCTTTTTCATTATCGTCTAAATATTTTACAATATCATTCCATATTGATTCATCAACCATGGATTTCCAAGTATCATCACCTTTTGAAATTGAATCTCTAATTTTCGTTGCTGATATAAAAGCTATGTTATCAGGTGGTGTAAACTCATTTATCTCATAACCAACTCCTCTACCATAATTAACAGATTCTATATCTGGAATAATAATAACTTCAACATCATCACCTTTTGATTTATGATATTTTTCAATCATCTCGACTGTTTGTTGAGTTGTAAATGGATTCTTATCATCTGGCTCAATATCTCTTACCATAATCAATGCACCAACGCCAGTGTTAAGTTTTTGCTGTATTAACTCTATATGACCAAAATGATATGGTTGATATCTACCTATAAAAATTGCTCTTTTTTTATCAGGGTTCGATGTTGGTTGTCCACCATGATTTACTTTTGGCCACATTTTTATTTTTCTTTTTATATAATCTGATATTTTTTCAACAGATTCTTCTATTGAAAGTTTATCTGTTTCAATTATAATCTCAGCATTATCTGGCTCTTCATAAGGTGAGTCAATGCCGGTAAAATTTTTTATTTGACCAGCTCTTGCTTTTTTGTAAAGACCTTTAGGATCTCTCTCTTCACAAATTTTTAAATCCGCTTTGACGTAAACTTCAATAAAACCTTCACCTAAAATTTCTCTAGCAATTTTTCTATCCTCTTTGAATGGTGAGATAAAAGCAGTCATAGTTATAGTACCGGAATCTGAAAATAAGTTAGCAACTTCTGAAATTCTTCTAATATTTTCTTTTCTATCTTCATCAGAAAATCCTAAATCTTTATTTAGGCCCATTCTTACATTATCACCATCTAATACATATGTTTTATAACCTTCTTCAAATAAATATGATTCTAATGCATTTGCTAAAGTTGATTTACCAGAACCTGATAAACCAGTAAACCAAATTACTGGAGATTGATGACCAAATTTTTCTGTTCTTTTTGATTTATCTACTCGATAATTATACTTGTGGAGATTATTCATAATAGTATTTTTATTTTTTCACCATAAAAAACCAACTTGAACTTGATTGTCCTTTTACTTCTTCCTCGACTTGTTGAACCTCTTCTTTACCTTGAGTGACTAAGTCTGCTGCTTGAATCTTTACCGAACCGGGTAGTGTAAAGTCATATCGACCCACCATATTACCCATTTGTATTTTTGCCCAACCTGCAACATACTTATAGAAAAGATCGTCTCTAAATAAATTTTCTTGAGGAATATTAGCATATGCTTCCATTATTACATTATGTTTTACATTAGTCAAAATATGCAATCTGTGATTAAGTTGATTAAATTGAAATTTTAGTGTATATTTATTTAATTGGTTTAACATATCAGACATCGAATCTAAAATAGTTTTATAAACACCTAACTCACCAATAGTAGTGACATATGAAGATAGGTAAGGTTGATTAGTTACACCTAAGTTTACTGACAAATTAGGTGTATTTATACCAAGCTGAAATAAACTATCACCTCTCACCTCATATAAGTAAACAACTGATTGTATCTCACAGGGTACATTTACATATCTATATTTTGTAAACTCATCTGTAAAAAAAGCATCTTGGTGAATTAAAAAATATAATTTTTGAACCGCGTATTGATAATTACGATAAAACCAAGGAAGAGCTCTTCTTTCTATTATAACTCTTATAGCTTCATCAGGTAGTGTCTTAGGTAAAGAACAAGAGATAGTCAATTCTGTTTGAATTTGGTCTATAAATTCCTCAATAGTAAAACCACCAGCATAAGGAACATATTCATCACCATAACCATTAATATCAGCCATAAAATCGATTCTTTTTTTTTATATATTAATTTGTCAATTTCACTTATTAACCTTATATTTGTATTATGAAAACGGGAATACTGCACTTAGGAACATTTACTAAATTAGATTCATTGAAGGCATCTAAAAAAGCTTCTCGTGAGATAGAATTGCAAAATTCTACTGGGTGGACTTCTAAACATAAAGTTCATAAATCTGCTAAAGACTATACTCGTAAATTAAAACACAAAAATGACTGGGTTTAAAAATATTAAAGAATTCATATCTTATTTCAATACACCTTTTGTTAGACCAAAATTAAAATTCTATATTGGAAAAGTTGCTGTTGGAACTCCTTATTTTTTTCCGAGAAGAGCTATAAAAGATCCTGATAAACAAGGATATCTAAAATTTGTGCCAAAAAAAATAGGATTTGATATTGTTAATTTAGGTTGGAAAACAAAATGGTCTCAATTTAGATTTGAGTGGTCTCCTATAATTTCATTTGTTTTCTTTAAATGGCAAATTGCCATAACCATAGTTGCTCCTGAGCAACATCATTACTGGGAAAGTTGGCTTTACTATTATTATGAAACCGATAAAAAAAAGTCTAAATTAGAAAGAGCTATACAATGTCAAAAAGAATATCCACAAAATTGGAAATTATCAAAAAATGGAGTTGAAACTAAAGTAAACTACTATGAGTTAATTCTAAAAAAGAAATATCGTATAAAAAATATTGATGAGTTAAGAGAAAATAAATTAAACTCAATTCTTAAATAGATGGCATAGTATTTGTTTTTGTGAATAAAAACTAATACTATGGAAAAAAAATCAAATCACAACTTAGAACAGACTAGAATATCAAATCTTCTTACTGGATTTTGTATAATTTCAGGTCTAACTTTAGCAGTTTTCTCATATGGTAATTATGAGCCGATTAAAGTAAAAGAAAAGTATGTAAATTTATCAAACGATTTTACACTACTTGATACAAAAGAAAAACCTATAGAGATACCAACTAAGGTTCAGAAGCAAGTATCACAAACAAAAGTAGAAAATCCTTCTATAGATTTACAGAATATCAAACCTATTGATAAAGAAACAACAGAATCTGATAAAACAGAACCTGTTGTAAATGGATTAAAAGGTGATTCTACTCAATTTGTAACAAATGATGTTATAGTAATCACTAATCCAGTAGTTGAGTTTCCTGATATAGAACCAGATTTTCCAGGTGGGTATGAAAACTGGATTGATTGGTTGAGTGATAACTTTGTATATCCTGAGTTAGATTTAGAAATGGGAAACCAGGGAGTTGTATATCTACAATTTATAGTTGAAAAAGATGGTAGTATAACTGATGTAGAAGTTGTAAGAGGTGTTAGTTCCGGTATTGATAGAGAGGCTAAAAGACTTCTTAAAAAGTCACCTAAATGGAATCCTGGAATGGTTTCTGGTTTAGAAGTAAGAACAAGATTAAGACTTCCTATAAACTTTGTAATTAACTAAAAAATTAAAACCTGTTCAATTGAACAGGTTTTTTTATTATACCTCAAAGTTTTTTGAATTTTTAAGTTTTTCTAAAATATATTTTTCTTCAAGTGTAATAGACTTAGGGATTTTGACAAAAATATTAACTATTAAATCACCAAGTCCGTAATTTATATCTGGTACACCTTTACCACTCACTCTAATCATAGAACCATGATTTGTACCAGCATCAACATTAACAGATATATTACCATGAGGTGTTTTAACATTTACAATTGAGCCAGTAATTGCGTCTATAACAGAAATTTCTTTTTCGACTATAATATTATTATTGTCTCTTCTAAAATAAAATTCTCTAAGTTCATCTATTACAAAGTGTAAATCACCCGGCACACCATCTCTGATATGATTACCATAACCTTTCATAGTAAGTTGCATACCAGCAGATATACCCATAGGAATTTCAACATCGACAACTTCTTCTTTTAAGATTGTTCCATCGCCGTAACAGACTTTACATTTATTGTGAATTTGTTTACCAGTACCTTTACAATCTGGACAGCCAGTTTCTTGTCTTATTTGACCAAAAGGTGTTTGTTGAACAACAACTCTTCTACCAGAACCACCACAAGGTAGACAATTTTTCACATCGGTTCCTCCTTTACCATCGCAATTGTGGCAATTGTATTGTCTTTTATATTTTAATTTTTTTAAACAACCTTTAATTACATCCTGTATTGTTACAGTAACTTTTATTCTTAAATCAGAACCTCTTTTAGTTTGTTGTGATTGTCTGCCTCTGTTTCCATAGTTTCCGAAAATATCACCAAATTGTGAAAAAATATCATCCATAGAAAAACCATGTCCGCCATTAAATCCACCACCGAAAGGATTTCCACCACCCTCGGCAGAACCAAATCTATCATAATTAGTTCTTTTTTGACTATCACTTAATACTTCATAGGCTTCTGCTGCCTCTTTAAATTTAGCTTCTGCCTCAGGATTTCCTGGATTCTTATCAGGGTGCCACTGCATAGCCGCTTTTCTATATGCCTTCTTAATTTCATCATCAGAAGCACTTTTATTGATACCTAAAATGTTGTAATAATCTTTACTCATAATTATTTAAATAATTTTTCTAATTTAATCTCTCTATATATCTGTTTAGTTGTATCGGTCAGTTTTATATCGACCCATCTATTGTATCTAATAACAAATTCTCCTGCGTAAATATTTGCTCTCATTATTGGAAGTTCTTCAATTATTTCTTGAAATATTATCATCATATCTTCTAATCTATAGTCTTCTATTTCAGATATTCTCTTACAAAAATAACTCATGCATGGGGCCGCTGTTTTAATAACAATATTCAGATAATCATCAGTTTTAAAACTATCTGGTGCTGAATCTGATATCTCAACATACCAATCTATCATTTCACTAATTTTTTTAATTTCAGGTCTCTTATGTCTCTATCTATATTATCCGATTGAGTAACTTTTTTAACTAACATTGCAATATAGTTATCAACAATAAGTGTAAGGTTCTCAGCTGTTCTGTCTAAAAAAATAAAAGGTTCTAAGCAATTCTTTGTTTTTCTAAACATCTCTATTAGATAATCAATAAAATCATCAATATCAAAAAATAGTTGATATAATTCCAATCTTTTATTAACATAAGTTGTAAGAAGATGATGTTCTTGAGGTTTAAATAAGGAGGGATAATCAACAAATACTTTGTTGAAAGCCCTTCTAACTGAAGGTAGTACTAATACAACAACCTCATCTTCATCTTCATAAAGAGAATTTATAAACTCAGAATTATCAAATAAATGTAATTTTTTATCAACAACATAATCTAAAATATCTCTTAAAAAAGATGACTCCTTTACACCTTTACATAAAGAGTCAATAATTGATTCTTTGTATTGTTTTTCGTTTTTTATTTTTTGAATAAAATTATTCATTATTTACCCAAAACAATTTTAGGATATCTAAAAGGTTTACCATTTAGAGTATAACCTTTGGAAGCAACATCAATTATTTTTGATTCACCAACTTCCATAACACTTATAACTTCATGTAAGTCTTCGTCATATGTTTCGGTTTGAATAGACTCAACACCTTGTGATTTCAAAAATGACTCTAATTTTTGTGCAATAAGTCGAACACCGCTATCATCAGCAGATGATTTTAAAGCAAAATACAAATCGTTATCCATATCAAGTACAGATTGAAGCATTTTAACTTTAGTATTAAAAATCAAGTCTTCTTTTTCCTTATTTACTCTTTTTTTGTAATTATCAAATTCTGCGTATAATCTTAGATAAGAATCGTGTCCTTTTTTTTCAGCAAAATCATCTAATAACTCATTCAATGAAATTTCATTATCATCTTTAATAATTTTAAAGGTTTCACAATCTTCAGCAAGTAAACCCTTTTCGCGTAAAAAATTAATAGTATTCATAGATTTAATAATTGAATTTAAGTAATTTTTTTATATTATTAGAATTGTAAAATTCATAAGTAATATTTTTATCTACAACTTTGTGTATTTCTAATGATTCTAATTCTCTTTTTATATTTTCAATATAATCAACTAAATCTTTCAATGAAACAGTCCATCTGTGAGTTGGTTCCCAATAATCTGGAAACTTATCTAAAAACTTGTCTACTGCCAAATCAAATGTTTTTTTTCTCATAAGTAGTCCATCTTTCTGTGGTGCATGCACTGACTTATTTGTCAATATTTCGACTACATATGTGTTGAATTTGTGAATTAAATTATCTGTTTCGATTACTTTCAAAAGACCTATTATTAAAGCATCTCTTTCAGAAATTTCTAATTTTTGATTTTCTTTAAGAATTTTTTCTGCTTCTTTTTCAGAACCAACTACGTAATAAACGTATGAGTCCCATACACATCTTTTTATAAGATCCTCCGGATATAGTTGTATTTGCATAAAATTATATAATATTTTTGATTTATATTATATTAATCATAAGAAGTTTTTTATTTTTGATTTGACAATTTAAATAGATATATCTATATTTGTAAAAAAATTTACAATATGGAAATTTCCGAAAAAATAGAATTGAATAAACAACTAAGAGCTTATAAAGGTGATAATTCATTTGTACTTTCACTTCAAAAACAATTAAAAACGTCTAAATACTTAGATAAAATTGAAGTTAATGGTAAAATGGTTAAAGTCCTAAGTGATAAACAATACCAGGCAGCTAAGAGCGCTCTTTCTTAAATTTACTATAAGTATTTAAATACTAAACTAAAAGCCAAGCCGAAAACAATTCTTGCAATTGAAAACCATAAGATGTAGTGTAAAGAAAGTCCTGCAATAAAAAGTAATCCTAAAAATAGCGTTTGATTGTGTATAAGTTTGAAAAGATGCCAAGCGTCTGTAAAACCAACAAAGATAGTTGACGACCCTAAAAATCTTTCACCTTTTTTAGGATCACCATCTTTCCATTTGTTCATCCAAGAAAAACCTGGATACCAAAATCTTTGATTTTTAAATTTTTTAAAAATAGAATTATCATAATGGAATTGTAAAGTGTCCATTATAGCTTCTGATGCGCCTGATAGAATTATTAAAAATAATCCAATTAAAATCACTTTTTCAAATCTTTTTTATTTTTAATTAACCAAAGAACGTTTGCTACTAAACCACCATAGATGGCTACAAAAGAACCAATAAGTGGATACCAATCTTCTAAGTATCCATCTCTTAGCCAGAATGGCCAAAGAATTGCAGCTGTTCCCAATAAAGCAATTGAAATCCAACTTGTTAATCCGTCAAAAAATCTCATTTTAATTATTATTTTTTTATATTTCATCAAATCTTTTTATTCTAAAAATAGATCCGATGTTATTTAATTTCGCTTTTATTTCATTTAATAGTAAAAGATGTGTTCTGTTAAATTGTCTATGTTTTTCAATATCATCAACAATTCTCCAAGTTTCTTCAAAATATTTATTTCTAAATCTTTCATTGGCTGTAAAAGCGTCTGAAATATTTTGTAATCTATCTGCTAACTTTATTATAAGAGCATCATCAGACATATGTATCATTTTATCTGATAAATAAGCAGCTTTATCATTTTGATAAACCTTTTCTATTTCTTCTTTTGAAGAAGTCAATTCAGATACTAATCCACCAACTCTTCTACCAAATAAATCAGATATTTCATGTAATCCTACTTCTAAATCATCATAACAATCTTCAGCTACATCGTGTAAAATAGCAGCACAAAGAATGTCTTCATCTGTTGTGTGTTGTTTTACAATAGCATTTACCTTTTTGACATGAGCATCAAAATAAGAGAGTCCAACAAATCTCCTTACTTGACCCTTATGTGCTGATTTGGCAAACTTCCAAGCCTCGGCTTCTTTTCTTGTTATTGGTCTATTTGGCATATAAACTATATATAAACTTTTGAAAATTGAAGATGTATAAATAAAAAATAAAAATATTATATGAGTGCAATAGACATTAGTTACGGTGAGATGTCAGAAAGACCAAGTTACCGTTGGGATAACGAAAAATATCTTGTGGAAGTTATGATGAAACAATTAGGTATCACAGAAGCGGATTTAGAAAATGATCCTTCTTGGATGAAAGCTAAAGTTCGTGAAATGAACATTGAAAAAGTTTTAGAAAACTAAAAAAATTAACCTCACTTCGGTGAGGTTTTTTTATTCTAAAACTGAAAATTATATACTTAATATATAATAAAAATATTTTTAATTTGAAATGGGTAAATCTTTAGATGAAATATATCGTCAAATGCAGCAACAACAAGCTGAAAGAAGAAGATCAGAAATGTTGGCCGAGCAAAAAAGATCACAAATAGCTGAACAACAAAGAAGAGAATGGGTTGAAAGAAATCGTTTGTATGAAAAATCGTTTGTTCCATCAGCGGCGGCTTCTTCTGCGGCAGGTGCTGGTGGTGGTCACAGGTTTATTCCAAAACAACCACAGACTCAGATATTAACTTGTAGTTATATTGATGGAATGCTTTACTTTGTTGACCAGACAGGAGTTGTTCCTTGTGATGTTCAACCTTTTACTGGACCAGTTACTTTATCTGATTGCCAAGATGACCCTAACTTTATTTACTATGTTACTTTAGATGGTTTACAAGAAGACCCTGCTGCTACACAATCTGTTTTTGGAAAATTCAATAAAAACACTTTTCAGAGAACGGATATAGATACTGTTAATTTAGATTCTTTAACTAAAGAAATACCAGCATCCCTTTACTATAGTGGTTCTAATAACTTTGTTTATCTTGTTCCACAGGCCACTAGTCCTTCAGAAGAAAGCCAATTATATCAAATTTCTATAAACGGAGATGCTATTTTGTTATCTGCAACTGCAAATGATACCAATTTACAAGCATATGGTGTTTGTGAATTCCAGGGAACTACTTATGCATCTGTTTTAGAAAATGTTATAATAAGTGCTCTTTATACATTAGATGTAAATACTTTTGATAAAGTGCTAATTGATTATTTCTCAATGAATGTTCAAACATTACCTTCTGGGATATCTAATACAAAAGTATGGTATGTTTTTGATATGGCTGTTTATTCAGGTGAGATTTGGGCAAATGTTATTTTCACTGATAAAAGTGATGGTGGTTATCCATATCAATGTATAGGAAAGATAAATCCAGAAACTGCCGAAATTGATTACTATTTGCCGGTTAGTGAAGGATTTGGAATAGCTTTAACATCGGTAGTGGTTTATTAAAAAAATAATTAAGTTATGAGAGTTTGTATAATATGTGAAGATAAAGATATAGTGGCAGCAAGAGAAAACTGTGTCAATGTATTTCCAAAAGAATTTGTTGGATTTCCGTTACCAAGTTTTATAAAAAAAGAGGATTTACCAAAAACTCATCTTTCGGTTCCATTATCTAAAAATGGTGAGTTACCTCAAACACATTGGTTTTGTTTTTTATCTTGTGATGAATCTACTTATCAACGTATTTTATCTAATAAGATTTACTCGCACGTTGAGGAGTCATCACCAAAACTATTTCTTGAAAAATGGGATCTGAAAATTATAAGATAATTAAATCTTTTATAACAGGTGAGGAGTCTCAGAAAATTGTTAATTGGATTGAAGGATTAGAAATTATATCTTCAACAAATAACAAACATATGTCAAATTTATCTGAGTCTCTTAAAGGAAAGGCAGCTATGTTTGACCAATCTGAAACAGAACTCACAAATTATATAACTCAATTTCAAGCCACAAGTAAAATACAAACTACCGAGGTTCCTCAATTTATTTTAGATATACAAAAGAGAATTGCTCAAGTTTTAGAATTACCGATGGATAATGTTTTTTTTCAAGCAGTTGATATGCCAAAAGGAGGTTCTATTGGTGTTCATTATGATGCTAGTTTGACTGGATGGATTAACTATAAATGTAATTTGTCTGTTTTATCAGATGATTATAAATTTTACATAGATAAAGATGTATTAGAGATTTGTAGTGGTGATTTATATTGTTTTGAGGCATCTCTTTATAAACACTGGACTGATGTTTTTTCAAGTCGTAGAGTTTTATTAAGTTTTGGTTTCATTTTACCTTATGATATATTGGGTAGAAAATCAGATGAACCAAGAGTTAGGTTAAGTCAAAGAATTGAAAAATACTTTCAGACATAAATAAAAAATTAACCTCACTCAGTTGAGGTTTTTTTATTCTTTTTCCTTATATTTGTATTATGATAACAAGAGAGAAAATACTACAAATTCAAAACAAAATCAAAGAAGCAATTGCGCAAATTGAAAAAGAAGAGAATGTTAAAATTGATTTTGGTTCATTAAGTTTTAATCCACAAAAGTATTCTACTTCTATGACGGTATCAACTTTAGAGAAATCTGAAAGAGTTGAGTCTGTTTTAGAAAGAACTTGTCGATCAATTGGATTTACACAAAATGTTATTGGAATGACTTTTGATTTTCGTGGTGATAAATATGAGATTACGGATATCAAAACAAAGAATAGAAAGTATCCCGTTATTGCTACCGAAACTCGAACTAAAAAGTCTTACAAATTTAGTGTAGATACTATTAAGAAAGCTTTAGGTGGTGATACTCAAATAAACAGAAATAAGAATTTAGATAAATTAATAAATGAATAATGATTTAATTTTTGTTACTGCTTATTGTCCAACTCAGGAACAGATTGATAGATTATCTGAATGTATCAATAGTTTACCAAATGAGCAGTTTGATCTAGCACTTATCTCACATAGTCATGTTCCTTTAGAAATTCAACAGAAGTGTCAATACTATATCTATGACTATCTAAATGACTTATCTGATGATGAAGAACTAAGGCACTTTGAATATCATAGTTCAGAAACACATAGTCTTAAATCAAAGTTAGTAAAGAAAACTCCCTTCTATGGTTTTTCTATTTACCGTATGTTTTCTGCTATATCTAAGTTAGCCGAAAATTACGGATACCAAAGAATATATCATGTTGAGTATGATTATGTTATTAAAGACAAATCAATTTTCACAAATCATAAAAACTTCTTACAAAAATTTGATTCTGTTTTTTATAAAATTGATGAAGATAATGAAATGATTCTGGGAGGACTTAAATCATTTAACGTGGATAAACTACCAGAACTCTTTAAAAATTATAATAAAGAAAAAATGACAAAACTTATGAAAGAAGAAAATCTTATTCCTTTGGAAGAGTTTACAAAAAAGATTTTCTCTGATGTTGGTAATGTTTTGTTGATTAGTAAGTCTCATTTAAAAGAAAGAGTTGAAATAAAAAAATTCACTTCTCAGGAATTAAATTGGTGCTACTGTTATAATGAATCAAATAATAATTTATATTTATTCTATTTAAATATCATTAATGACTTAGAACTTATTTCTGTAAAGGCAGATGATTTTTATAACGAACAAAATTTAACAAAAGACAAGTACTACATACAATCATTAGGTAGTATAGACGAGGTTAATAATGTATGTCTTTTTAGAAATAAAACTATTGTATCTGAGATTACTATAACAGAAGAATTTAGACAAAAAGTAAAAAAGTATTCACTAATTGAAATCTTCGAAAAAAATAATTAATTTCACTCCTACTGGAACTCAAACTACCAGAGAAAATTCATTTGCACCACTTGAATCAAATGAAATTATTGATTCTGTAATTGAGGCTAATGAATTAGGTATAACTTTAGTTCATTTACATGCTCGTGACGAAAATCTAAAAAACAGTTATAAAGTTGAACACTTTTCAAAAATTGTAGACGGTATTAGAAAACACTGTCCAGATTTGGCTATATGTGTTTCGATGTCTGGTAGAAACTTTTCTGAGGTTGAAAAAAGAACAGAGGTTCTTCAACTTATGCCCGATATGGCATCTCTCACACTATCTTCACTTAATTTTCAGACAGGTGCTTCTATAAATCAACCAGATGTAATTTTAAAATTAATTGAACAAATGGATAATTGGGGTGTGATACCTGAATTAGAGTGTTTTGACACTGGTATGATAAATATGGCAAATCATTTAATATCAAAAGGTATATTAAAACCACCATTTTATTTCAATGTCATTTTAGGAAATCTTTATAATAGTCAATCAGATATTCTTTCTGTTGCAAATATAAAACATCAACTACCTGAAAATTCAATAACTACACTCGGTGGCATCGGAAGCCAGCAACTAAGGAGTAATATTTATGGACTCATGGATTTTGATGGTATCAGAATTGGTTTAGAAGATAATTTGATGTTTAGAAAAGGTGAGAAAGCCAAAAATTCAGAATTAATAAAAAGAATACACCGAATTATGACAGAACTTGATTTAGAAGTAATGTCATCAATAGAATTTAAAAAACTTGGATATGCAAACAGAAACATTAATAATAGGTAAAGGTGATGATATCATAACAATGATATTAGATAATTTAAGTTCTGAAAATGAGAATGGGGCCAGGAGGTTTTGGGGCAGTAATGAAAATGGCAAAATTACAATCTATAACAATTTAGATTTACCAATAAATAGTCCATTTTCTCATCCAGAATTTGATATAACTTTACTAAATCAATTAGAAATTTCTGATTATAACAAATGGATTTTAGGAATTTACAAACCAAATTTAAAAAAGAAAATCATTGATGGTTTAGGAATATATGGTCACCTCAATTTTATTAATTGTATTCATAAAGGACTTGACATATCTAAAACATCAAAATTAGGTATAGGTTGTCTAATAAATTCTAAAGTATCTATTGCAGCTCATACAGTTATAAAAAACTATGTTTCTATTAATAGACACACATCAATTGGTCACCATACAATAATTGAAGATTATGTTTCAATAAATCCTGGATGTAACATAGCTGGTCATTGTCATATTGGAGAAGGAACAACAATAGGAATAGGATCTCAAATTTTAGATGGAATAACAATAGGGAAAAATACTATCATTGGGGCTGGTTCTATTGTAACCAGAGATATACCTGATGATGTCGTTGCTTGGGGAAGTCCTTGTAAAATTAAAAAATAAATCATGGCTGAAGGTGCTCACAAAATAACTCAATCATTTGAAGAAGAGATATCTAAATACACAGGTGCTAAATATACCGTTGCTTTAGATAATATGAGTAACGCATTATTTTTAAGTCTATACTATGAAAATAAAATCAAAAATAATACATCTGAAACAATAAGTATTCCTAGTAGAACTTATCCTTCCGTTCCGTGTGAGATTATTCATGCTGGTCTAAAAGTCGATTTTTACAAAGTTTTCGGTGAAACACTAAAGGGTGCTTATCAATTGATCGGTAGTAAGGTTTGGGATTCTGCCTTAAGGTTTACAAATGATATGTATCTACCAAATACACATATGTGTTTATCATTTACAGGACCTTATAAACATCTAAAATTAAGTAAAGGTGGTGCTATTTTGACTGATGATTACGAAGCTTATAAATGGTTTAAAAAGGCAAGATTTAGTGGTAGAGATGAATGCTCTTATCATATCGATGATTTCGATCTGAATCCTGTAATAGGTTGGAATTTTTATATGACACCTGAGATTGCAGCAAGAGGAATTTTGTTGATGTCTGAGTTCTATAAAGATGATTTACCTAAACAAAATGAAGATATTGAATTGCCTTATCCAGATTTATCAAAATTTGAAATTTGGAAATAAACGAATTTTAAAAATAAATCTTATATTTGCATAAATGTATCTTTATATAGATGATAAAAACTTTTGGCTTGACTTTGGATGTTTTCCTGAGAAAATATCTCGTTTAAAAAAATTAAATCAAATCAAATTTAAAATAAATTTATATGATAACGGAACTGGTTATCAAACAGCTATTGATTTTGCTAATAAATTTACTTTTTTAAAAACATTAAAAACACTTCCTGAAACAATTTATGCTTCAAAAAGCGACCACTACTGGTGGTCATTTGATGGGTGTCAACTTTTAGATAAAAAAATATATCAAGATAAAGACTACTATGATTATGCTGGTAGAGATATAAAAAAATGGAATATAGAATTGATCGTATCATATAAAGATGTGTATGGTTCTAATAAAAAACAAGTCTTAGAAAGAGACATAAAATTAAAGAAATTATTTAATGAGTAATATATCACATAGAGTTTCAGAAACCAGACTTTTCAAAGAAAGAAGGAGTTTAGGTATTGAATTCTGTTGGGAAACAGCAACAGATGCTGTATTTTCCAGACAAGAAGATGATTTAGATTTATTAGGAGAATATTACTTAATTGAGTCTTTTTCAACTGGTGTTATTTCGGTAACAGACATAAAAGGAAATGTCTTAGATAAGACAGATAGAATATTAAACCTATTTAGACTTGGTGTTTGATTTTTCTGATTTATAGCTTTCAATAACTCTCATTCTTAATTCAGTTGTAGAAAATGAATGTTTTCTTGAGTTATAATACATTTCAATATGGTTTAATTCTTTTCCTGTAAAATCTTTATCCTTATACTCTTCACCAACTACTCTTATATTAATTGGATAAGAATGTAATATATCAAGTAGGTCTTTCTCGGTTGCATAAACAACAACTTCATCAACATATTTACAAGATTCTAATTGAATAAACCTTTCAACAACAGATTGAATTGGTTTGTTTTTTTCAGGTCTATCAATAGTAGGGTCAGTTTGTAACCCCACAATAAGGTAGTCACAAACCGACTTTGCTTCCTTTAACATCATGATATGCCCCGCATGAAAAAGGTCAAAACATGAACAAGTAAAGCCTACTTTTTTCATAGAGATCTTTTAATTTGTTTTGGAAGTTGCTCATTTGAGATTTCAAACTCTCTAACACCACTTCTGGTATTTTTAACCATTACAAATTTAAAATTTACACTATCATTCATCTTTGTTCTAACATGATAGTATTCGTCAATTGATCCACTGGTGTGGATAGTACCTAAATGTTTTTTATCTGTATTCATATCTTTTTTATGATAATTTTTACAAAAGTTTTGATTATATTTGCAGAATATATAACTCTATGAAGTTATTCAGATATATGGAATTTATAAAAGAAAGCACTACTCATTATTACTCTATACCTTCTTATGAAGAAGCGGTTGAGATGTGCTCTAAAAAAGATGCGGCCTTTTATGAAACAAAGACAGAAGTTGATGGATTTCCTGTAAGTATATTTAATTATAGACTTGCTCAATTTAGTGATTTTAATTTACCATTAGAAAATAAACCAGAAGTTAAAGCATTTGAAATGCGTGGTCTTACTTTTGTTTTTAACAAAGATGGAAGTCTTTATAAAAGATTTGTCTTACTTGAAAAGTTCTTTAACTTAAACCAAGTTGAAAACTCTATGTATTCTGTTGTTAAAAATTATAAAATCCGTTATGTAAATAACAAAGAAGATGGAAGTATCGCTTCTTTTATACAATTACCTAATGGTAAAATTGTAGGTCGTTCTAAAATGGGATTTGATAATGACCAAGCAAATGGTATAAACAAAATTTATAAGACTAATAAAGATGTCAATTCATTTGTCAATTGGTGTTTAAATTCAGATATAGTTCCAATCTTCGAGTATGTAGCACCTTACAACCGTATAGTTTTAAGATATTCTCAAGAAGAACTTATACTTTTAAGACTAAGAGATAATAAGACTGGAAAACATATTGATATTAAAGACCATTTAGATAAAATTTCATCTATTAAGATTGCTCCTTTTGAAGATGATCATACTTTGGATGACTTAATTGAAAAGTCAAAAACTGAAGCTGAACGAGAAGGTTGGATTGTGCAATTTGATAATGATCATATGGTTAAGATAAAGACAGATTGGTATTGCCAAAGACATGGTTTATTAAGTAATGATATTTACAGAGAGCATATTATCATTGGATATATCTTAGATGATAAGATTGATGATATCTTAGGTCAAATTCCTGAAGATGAAAGGGAAGCACACGAAAGAATTCAAAAAATAATTTCAATTGTTAAAAGAGAAATTAACAATTTAGTTTCTCAAATGAATTTGGCTTACTTGGAATTTGTTAAATCAGGTGCTGATAAAAGAGATTATGCTATTAATCATAGAGTTGGAAATCCCCTTTTCCACTATGTTATGAGTATGGATAAAGGTGAGAGATTAAAGTCAATGTCTAAAGAAGATGTGTTAGAATACTATGATTCAATTGAAGATTGGGAAAAGGCGATTGAAAAATGTCAGCCTTATAATCTAGCTGTTGAAGCTATAAGAGATAAAACAAAAAGATTGGAGATAGCCAGAGAATGGTTAGAATCAAAAGACCCAGGACTATTTTTTAGAGATCCAAAGGAGTCAGAAGAGAATTAAGAGAGGTTTTTGACCTCTCTTTTTTTATATATAGTGTTATGAGAATTAAGAAGTATATTCAATTTATTTCAGAGACAATAGAGCCAAAGGTTGATTCATGGTTAGATTTGCCTAAATCTCAAAAAGGTCAATTTACTGAAGCTCCAAAGGTGGATCCTAATGATATTAAGGATATAAAAATTGACTTCAAGCTTATAGAGAGTAATGATGCTGAAGAACTTTATCAGGTAATTTTCCCAATGGATGTTGTTAATAAATATCCTTTTTTAGGAGATTACACTAAAGAAGAACATGATAAAAGATACTTAACTATATCAAAGGTAAAGTTTCATAATAATAGGTTGCATTTTGTACCAGGTATTCCACCTGAATCTAAAGGAACAGGACTTGGATTGACTATTTACAAACAATTTATAAAGTTTTTAGGTTATGGTTCAAGTAATGTCATTGCCAAAATTGCCGCGAAAAAGTTATGGTCTAAAATAATAAAAGACCAGGATTTTATTTCATTACTTACTGACCAATCTGTATTGGTTTTTGATAAAAACTTTAAAGGTGATTTTGATAAAGTAGTAAAAAACTTCGTATCAACTAAATTTGTATCTAAGGAATTTCTTCAAGTGGATCCTGAATTAGAGTCTAAATTAGGAGCTTGGTTTAAATTCTGGAAAGAGACTAATCCAAAATCCTTAATAAATTTTGATCCTGAACACCTTGAAAAACTTTTAAAAAAAAATAAGGATTTGGCTACTAAGTCTGGTGATATAGCCTATGACGAATCAACAAAGAAACTTTGGTATATTTATTTTGATTGGCAGGATAAAAAAGAAGGTAGAATATACCACTGTGGTTCTTTGTCTGATAGTAAATCTGAACCTGAGAATATACCATTAAGTAAAGTATCTAAATTTAAAGTTGTTAAAAGATTACCATTTACAAGCAAAGATACTGGATACACACTAGTCCCAAAAAGAACTATAGATTAATTATGAAAATAAAAAGGTATTTAGAATTTATTACAGAAGAGTTTGTCTCAAAAGATACTAAGGTAAACTGGGGAGAAGCTGAATTTGAAGTCAAAGAAATGTTTAGAATTTTTAATGACTTAAGAGATGAATTACCAAATGAATTTATAATTGGCGGTGATAAATTTATTTTAGATAAATCAATTTTTGGAACTAAGGGAAAATCTATGGAGTTTGAGCCAAAAGATTTTGAAAGACAGGTTGAAGATATAAATATGAAACACACTGATCCTTCCAAAGAAGAAGGAACAACATCTGAAGACTTATTGAGAAAAACAACTTACACTTTAAATAATGGTGAAAAAGTAGATGCTAAACCTTACTATGATTTTATTAAATTATGTAGAAAGTTATTTTGGACTGGAACAAAAATTCAATTAGATGAAAGTGGTGTAAAAAAATTAGCAGATGATTCTCAGACAATTGGTCGTGGTGATTTTGCAAAATTCTTAAAAGATGCTGGTGAGTATCAAAGATTAAAAGTTTCTTATGATAAGACTATGGAATTTCTAAAATCAAAAGGTGCTGAAGATAGATTAAATACTCATCAAGTATTTAAAGATTTTCCAGATATTGATAAACAAGCTTATAGCGAAGCTTGTTCGTTTCTTAGTTATTATGGTGGATCATTTGACTTCTTTGATAAGAATATAGAAAATGGTGGTGAAATGCCGATAACATCTGCTATTGAAATCGGTGGTAAATGGTATATAGTTGGTGGTAATCGCAGAATGACTTACTATGTTTTAAGTGGAATAAATCCTAAAATTTGGTTAATCAAGTTATGAGAATAAAAAGATATAATCAATTTATTTCAGAAGAAATTTTTAATCTTCCATCTTGGCCCTCATTATTTAATGAGGATAAAAATGGATATGTTTTACCTATGTTAATTTGGTCACAAGATGTATTTGACGGTGCTTTTAGAGAGGGTGATTATGATACACCAAAAACATCAACTGGTGTAAAACTTGTAAAAAGTTGGAGTTTAGAAAACAATTTAATGGGTTCATTTTTTGAATTCACAGGTGAAGATAGAGGAGTAATTTTCACACATATTAAAGAAGTTAATTTAGAATTTTGTGAATCTAAAGAAAGGGGATATACGCTTCCGGAAAATTTAAGTGAAAGAGTTAATAGTTTATATGAACAATATGGATTAGGAACACCTATCTTCGTTACGGTTGTTAAAAAATATGAAGATGGTGTAAAAGTAGTTACAACTGGATCAAATTGGCACTTAGTTTCTAAATTAGGTATTAAAAAGTTAGGAACAACTACTTATAAAGGTTTTGTAAGAGAGACAAAAATACCTCTTTACAGCGATGATACACAAACACCAGAGTCAAAAGAAGCTATTTGGAAAAAACTTTTACAAGATGAAAGTTGTGAAATAACTATTTGGTCTCAAAAAATGAAGAAAGAATTTACAATTCAAATGATTGATGGAAATCCTTACTACAATGGAAATATTCCTGTTTATTTCGGAGATAAAGAAATAAACCAACAAGTTTTAGATTTAGCTGGTGAAGACGAAGATAAGTATAAAAAGATGAAATCTCTAACAAAAAACTTAAAATTAAAATCAGTTAAATGAAATATTTAAAATCATATAAATTATTTGAATCGCTGATAGAAGATATTACTTTTATTAGAATGTCACATACTGACATGTTAGATGGTAGAGAAGAAGGTTGGTATCAACCAAATCAAAGAAGAATGGTAGGTCCTGATGCCTTTAATGATTCTTTAGTAAAAGCTGGATTTCCTGATAAAAAAAATTGTGTTCATTTTATGTCGGAGTCATCTTACGATGTTGGGTACTCTTATATTTATGGTAAAAATTTATTTCAAGTGGTAATAGATGATAAATCTAAATTAGGATGGTCATTTGTTGCTCCAATAAATGATTGGTTTTATAAAGGAAATTCTATTCAAAACTCACTTAGAAGTGGAAATGAATTGGTGTCTGATATTATGAAAAGTCCATTTAATCAGATATATGCTGATTCTCAAACTGGTGAGGGTGTTGATGAGTCATTAAATTATTTGTTAGATTTTAAAGCTATAGGAACAGGAACAATTGAAGATTTAAAGAAATCACCTCATTTTGGAAAATATAACTTATATGTTTGGACAACTGATAAAGTATATCTTAAAAAATATACTAAAGAAGATGATAAGCCAAAAGAACCAAAACCTTATAAAAGCCAACCACTCTTAACACCTGAAGACTTTTCATCTAAAGAAGAAATGGCTAACTTTTATAAAACAAACGGATCTACATTGAAAAGATTAAAAGATATTATGGATATAAAGAAGTTAGACCATAATGAAGTTAGACAAGAAGCTCTTAAACTATTAGACAAATCGAGACAAACACTATGAAGTATCTAAAAACATATAAATTATTTGAATCTAAGTCTTCATTAAAGTTTACTAAACAACCTTCTAAAAAAGGAGCTAAAACAGAAACTTATAATGTTATTAAAGATGGTGAAGTAATTGGTCAGATAAAGTGGTCTTCTAGAATGAGAGGTTATGCTTTTCTTCCTGAAAAAGAACATGATGATGAGATTAAAAAATTCATTAAAGATTTAATGAATAAAAGAAAAAAGTCTAAATTGCTTGAATCAAATTGGTATGAAATGAGAGACCATATCGATGTGCTTTCGGATATGTCACTTCCACTTTGGGATAAAGATTTCAATGTTCAAGTTGCTGATGAGATTATAAGTAGAGAGCATCAGTGTATCGTTGTTAATATAAGTAAAAAAGGTTATAATAAATTTATTTATCCAGAGATAAAAGAAGAGCTATTAGAAATGGTCGAGTATATGGATAGAGAAGGATGGGAAATCTTAAATATGGAATTTAGTCATATTGCAGTCGGTCCTCTTTATTGTAAATTAGATGGTGATAAATTAGTTTCTTCTATATCTGGAGAAGAAATCGACTATCAATTTGACCAACTAATAGTTAAGTTTGTTGAAAAGAAAGAAGTTAAAACAAACGAATCTACTGAAGAAGACATTCATAGAGAAATGATGATTAAAAAGTATGGTATACAAGAAATAGAAGAGTGTGATGAGGTTATTAGAAACATTAGTGATATGGCTTTAGAAGTCGAAGACTTAGGTATAACTGTATTAGTTGGTTATAGGTCTCCAATTATTAACTTTTATATGTCTGCTGAATCAACTCCTAAAATTTCAGTTAGTGTTATTGCTGATGAGAAACTTTTTGCTGGAAAAATTGCTGATATAGATATTTTCACAGATACACTTTTAGGATATGTAAAATCATTAGGATTCTCAACTGGTAAAAATACTTTCACATCAGATGATAGAAAGTTATGTAGACAAATTCTAATACAAAAATGAAAAAGTTAAAAACATATCAAAATTTTAATGAGTCCACTGAAGAAGACATTCATAGAGAAATGATGATTAAAAAGTATGGTTTAGAAGAAATAGAAGAGTGCGACTCAGTTATAAGTGATGTAAAAGATATGTTATTAGAATTGAATGATTTGGAAATTTTTACAAGTATAGATTATACACCGATGACATATATGTGTATTGAACAAACATCACCTAAGTTATTTCTAAACATTAAATGTGATAGCAAATTGTGGAATTCTAATGAGATTTTAATTAATGATTTAATTGATACAATAAAAAATTATTTAAAGAGTTACAGATTTTGTTATGGATCAAATAAAAAAGAAGAAGAAAGAGTTGGACTTACTGATAAATATGAAGTTGAATACCAAATTCTAATACAAAAATGAAAAAGTTAAAACCATATCGAATTTTTAATGAAAAAATTAACATTCTTCAATTTGAAGAAGATAAGAATTTTATTTCAGATACACTTTTAGAATTACAGGATAGAGGATTTTTCTACTCCATTTCAAATAACGGTTTGAGTAAAGATATAGGAATTTCTGACTTCAATCCTTATTTCATAATTGCTGAAAAATACCATCCTAACCGTTTTAAATTCTCAGATGTAAAAGATGAACTACTTCAGATTAAATCTTACTTAGATGATAGATGGTTCAAATGTGGTGTTGTCTTTGAAAATGACCCGAAAAGAATAGAAGTTTATATAGATGAAAAAGATTATGACCATTTAGATGATTGGTTTCAAACTTCAACTGCAGGAATCGTAAATTTGGCTGTATTTTTTAATATATAGTTAATGAGACATTTAAAATCATACAAATTATTTGAATCAGTATCTGAGCAAACAGTAAGAGACATATTATTAGAGATAACTGATGATAGTAATTTCAATGTTGAAATCAAAGAAGTAGATAATCATTTAGAAGTTTATATAAC
>Ga0315909_10000847_pt1 | contig 40874 bp, 12 predicted proteins | sample LakEriMetagenome_11_FD_203527 | JGI IMG/M metagenome (GOLD analysis project Ga0315909, IMG submission 203527) | Freshwater fungal communities from buoy surface, Lake Erie, Ohio, United States - Buoy 2 MA125 | ecosystem: Environmental > Aquatic > Freshwater > Lake | place: USA: Lake Erie, Ohio... | reverse complement strand
CATTTCCTTGTTGGTTTAAGGTAGTAGGGTCGTGCGTTTTCCAAAAAACCGATAATATTTCGTCTAAACTAATCTTTGTGGTATCAAATAAAACCTGACATACTTCTGCATGCCCTGTATTTTTATCGCATACCTGCTCGTAAGTTGGATTGTCAACAAAGCCGCCACTATAGCCACTGGTTACTTTTACTACTCCTTTTAAACGTTGAAAAAAGGCTTCGGTACACCAAAAGCAGCCTGAGCCAAGTGTAATGGTTTCAATATTTGTCATATTTATCTTATTCGGTTTATTGTTTGTTTTATTTTGGGCACATGCACTAAAGCATATAAATAGATATAATAAAATACTTGTTTTTTTAAGGCCTTTCATGATCTTCTTTTTATAAATATAATACAAATAATATACCCAAATTGTTTAAAGCAGGTTAATGTTTATTTAAGTAAATTTGTTCCCTAATACGCCCATGAAAGTATATCCAGAAAATGCATTATCTCAGTTAGAATTTGATAAAATTATTACTATTTTATTAAGCCATTGTCAAACGACAATAGGGAAGGAATTGGTGAACGATATCAGGATTCACACCCATTTAAAGTATATCCAAACGGCCTTACAACAAACGCAGGAATTTAAGTATATCAAATCGGCTGGTCAATATTTTCCCGTTGATTTTGTGATTGATATAAGAAGAGATTTAAAATTATTGGGTATTCCAGGTGCGCAATTGGTTGGAGAGCAATGGTTGTTGGTAAGAAAGTTAGCTGAACATACTTCACAAATATTTAAATGGTTTGATGCAGAAAGACAATCGGCCTACAGATCTTTATATGAAATTGTAGCAGCTACCTATTATGAAAAGTGCATCATTGAAATGATTGATGTGGTGGTAGACGAACGGGGTTCGGTGAAGGACAATGCATCAGAGGATTTGGCCAAGATAAGGATGCAGTTGTATAAAAAAAGACAAGAGCTTAGGCGGATATTTGAAAGGGTAGTGAGTAAGTTAGCCAAGTCAGGTTACACCGCTGACATTGATGAAAGCTTTAGTAATGGAAGAAGGGTAGTTGCTGTTTTTTCAGAATATAAACGACAAGTAAAAGGTTTTTTACATGGGGAAAGTGATAGTCGTAAAACAGCGTTTATTGAACCAGAAGAAACCATTGAACTAAATAATGAATTATACAGTTTAGAACAGGAAGAATTGAAGGAGGTGCAGCGGGTATTAAGACAACTTACCGCTCAGTTGTCGCCTTATTCCAGTTTATTAATGAACTATTTACAAATCATTGGGCAATTTGATTTTGTAAAAGCAAAAGCTTTGTTGGCAATTGACATGAATGCGCAATTGCCCATGGTTAATAATTTGGCCACTTCGCATTTGATAGATGCTTATCATCCATTGTTGTACATGTATAATAAGTCATCAGGTAAAAAAACAATTCCTGTTAACATTCAATTGGATGATACTACGCGGATACTTATTATCAGTGGGCCTAACGCTGGTGGTAAAACCGTTTCTATGAAAACATTGGGGCTTAATCAGGTGATGTTACAGAGTGGCTTATTGATTCCGGTGCATCCAGATTCTCAAATGGGTATTTACAAACAATTATTTATACAATTAGGGGATACACAAAATTTGGCCTTTGAATTAAGTACTTATTCAAGTCATTTAATTCACATGAAACATTTTATTGAAAATGCGAATGGAAAAACCTTATTTTTTATTGATGAATTAGGAAGTGGTAGTGATCCACATTTGGGTGGTGCTTTTGCGGAAGTAATATTGGAAGAATTATCACATCGACATGCGCAAGGTATTGTGACTACGCATTATTTGAACTTAAAAGTGATGGCCAATCACAATAAAGGAATTGTAAATGGTGCGATGCAATTTGATGAAGTTAAGTTGGAACCTTTGTATCAATTAGTGATAGGTAAGCCAGGAAGTTCCTACACATTTGCAATAGCAGAAAGAATTGGCTTGCCTAAAAATTTAATAAATCGTGCGAGAAAATTGGTGGATAGTCATCACTTTGAATTAGATAAATTATTGAATAGTACGGAACAGGACTTACAATTAATTCAAAAGGAACGACGTGATTTAAATAAGAAATTAAAGGAGGTGGATATTTTACAAGTCGAATTAAGCAAAACACTGAATAAAGAAAAACATTTGCAACAAATCACCTTATTAAAGGAGCAAAATAGGGTAGCGGAGGAAAAGTTCACTTACATAAAGGAGATGGACCGAAAACTAAAGCAAATTGCGTTGGATTGGAAAAAAGCAGAAAAGAAGGAAGAAGTAGTTAAAAATTTATACAATTTACTGTTTAAGAAAAATGATAAAATAGTCATTAATAAATTGGCAAAGAAAGTTGATAAGAATTACAAAGAACTTTCAAAACCTATTGAAGTTGGGACTACAGTTAAAATGAAAAACAATTACCAAGTGGGTGAAGTGTTGGATATTAAAGGAAAAAGGGCCATTGTGAAAATAGGGCAACTACCCATGAATATCGATTTGGTTGATTTGGTGGTAGTGGAGAAGATAGCAACTCCTAATTAAATGAATTTATGTACTGATTATTACATATTATAAAATAAAAATATATTAGTATAATTCCACAATATTTCCATGAATTGTTTACCTTAGTGTTTCATTACAATTGATTTGATTTATGAGAAAATTTATTACCTATTTAGGATTGATTATAGTTGTTTTATTTACAGCTTGTAATAAATCTGTGGTGTATGAGTTGGATTATGCATATAACAAACGCCTTATCACAAGTGAGGTAAGGGATAAGTTTGTAGGAAATTGGTCAAGAAGCATCACTTTACAAATGCCTGATTTAGTATTTAATGCAAAGGATTCTATTAATCCTGGAGTAATAAAATTTGCGGACACTATTATAATTAGAACGATTAAGGATCCTAATGATAAAAATGGTTTGGCTTATTTGGATTCATTGAATATTATTTATCCCAAATCACCAGGAAATATGGGTGATTTAGATAGTGCGCATGTTCATATTTCAGATACACTAACCTATACCTATGCGCCATTATTGATTAATGTGAATTATAATCCATATGATTCAACCATTAAAAATGCGGTTTTAGAATTTGAAGGACAAGGGAAAAGAAATGCAAAATTCAATACAGGTTTAATTTTGGAGTCAGGTAATTTAACCATAAAAAATAAAGCGTCTATTTATATAGGTTTCTGGAATAGCTATTTAACAAGATTCTAGTAAGCTTCATCTTATTATTATATAAATAACGTGCAATTCATTGTGCGTTATTTTTTTTATAAAACTTTACATTATGAGTACGAAACAAATTGAAATGGTTTTAGCGCCTAAGCAACCCCATTTTGTGGGAGATGGATTTAGGGTGCATAATTTTATTCCAAGTGGATATGGTTTAACGATGGAAAGAATGGATCCTTTTATTATGTTAGATTATGCTTCTCGATATCATTTTCCACCCACTGGAAAACCAAAAGGGGTAGGTGTGCATCCGCATCGTGGATTTGAAACAGTTACTATAGCTTATAAAGGAAGTGTAGCACATCATGATAGTGCAGGTGGTGGTGGTGAAATTAAGGAAGGAGATGTACAATGGATGACAGCTGCTAGTGGTGTTTTACATAAGGAATATCATGCAGAAAGTTTTTGTGCAACCGGTGGCGATTTTCAAATGGTACAGTTGTGGGTGAACCTGCCAGCGAAGGATAAAATGAGTACACCAAAATACCAAGCGATTGAGAATAGTCATATTCCAAAAATAAAAGTGGATGGTGGTGTTGTTGAAGTGATTGCAGGATCCTATCAAGCTCATCAAGGAGCGGCCAGTACTTTCACGCCTGTAAATATGTTGAATGCAAAATTAACTTCAGGCGGTAGTGCAGCATTTAGTTTTCCTTCCAATCATAATACTTGCATTTTAGTTATAGAAGGGGAAGTGATTTTAAATGATACTGAGGATGTGCCATTAGATCATTTGGCTTTATTTAAAAATGAGGGTGAATCTTTTACCATTAAAGCAACGCAACAAAGTATTGTTTTAATTTTAAGTGGAGAACCTATCAATGAACCCATTGCTGCGCATGGCCCATTTGTAATGAATACGCCTGAACAAATCATGGAAGCTTTCCAGGATTATGAGTTGGGAAAGTTTGGGGAGTTGGCGGATTAGTAGAATTATAGAATTAGTTCTATCAGTTAGCTATAGGGTTATTGTAAAAAAACTAAGTATTTTTACAGACTTAAAAACTAATTAATGCGCAAAAAATGGTTGCTATTATTTTTATTGTTTCCAGCCTTAGTTCATGCGCAGTACCAAATAAAGATTAAGGCGACAAATACAGCTGACAGCATCGCATATTTTAGAGGAACTGTCTTCGATGATAAGAACTATATTCCAAAGGATACCATCAAATTATACAAGGGTAATTATACAGTGGCTGCGAAGAAGCCAATTATAGGGGGCATTTATTTTTTGTATTTTCCAAAATCTAAACAAAAGGTTTTTTTTGCACTAGAGAATTTGGATTCAATCAAAATTGAAATCCGAGGTACAAATTATTTAGATAGTACAAAGTTTAGCAACAAAGCAAATCAACAATTTATTGAATATCAGTTATTAGAGAAAAAATTATCTAACTATGATACTATGTATGCTGCTGAATTAGCGAAAGGTAAAAAGTTTAACCTGGCACAAAAAGCTGCGTTTTTTCAACCTAAAACGAGTCAATTAATATCATACAGAACAACGCTTTTAAAAAATTTAAAGCAAGTAAATGCCTTGTTTTTGCATTTGAATACCTTAAATATATTGGATAGTTCAGTACCCAGCCGAAAAAATTATATTGGCAGAAATGAGTTAATAAAACGCATCGATTTTAAAAATCCTAAGTTATTATTTACACCAAACATTAAAAATGTACTCAATGAATATTATTCTTATTACCCATTACAGGCAGATTCATTGAATAAAGGCCTTGATACGGTGATGAATAAAGTGGATGGAAAATCGAATATGAGTATGTATATCACTGACTATTTTATTAAGTTATTGCATAACCGTGAAATTGTGAATAATACGGAAGCTTATGCCTATTATTTAGAAAAGTATATTTTAAATCAAAAATATAAAATTTCAGACATTAAGCAATTGGGCCAATTAAAAAGTGAATTAGCAAATTTAAAATCATTGCAACTGCAAGATACCTGTGTAAATATGATATTAAAAGATACGGCAGGGCAGGTGCAAAATTTACAAGAATTCGCAAGTCAAAATAAATTTACATTAATCATATTTTATGATCCCACTTGTGAGCATTGTAAAGTTGAACTTCCTAAAATGGATAGTACTATTAACTTACTCGAAAATACCTATAATATAAAAGTTGGAAGGTATGCGGTTTGTAATGAGCCTAATTTACCTGTAAGTATATGGAAAGACTTTATTGTAAAATATAATTTAAGTAAAAATTATATCAATGTGAATTTGGGTAATAATATGGATTTGAGGAAAAGTTATGATGCTTTTACAAATCCCATATTTTACTTGGTTAATAACAAAGGAATTTTATTGGGCAAAAAGCTGAGTCCGCAAACGGTCAGGAATTTGATTTTGGCTAATTATTTGAAATAATGTATAATTATAGATTTAATTCTATAATTTTTATAATTTAGTATTATCAACTTTAAGTTCCTTAATTTTAGAATTAAATTGAATTGATTATGTTCATAATTTATCCCCATGGAAACTAAAGTAGTTATAGCAGATGACCACAGTATTGTGAGAATGGGGTTGAGTTCCTTAATTAAGCAATTTAATGTACAAGTGGTGGATGAAGTGGCAACATGCAATGAATTAATGCAGCAATTGAAAAACAACACTTACACGCATTTGGTATTAGACATCATTTTACCCGATGGAAATACTTTAGAAATCATTGAGAATATAAATAATCTGTACCCTAAATTATCTATTTTAATTCATTCTATGCAACCCATTGAAGTGTATGGTAAAATTTTAAAGAAATATCAAATACATTCCTATTTGTACAAAGGCGTTTCAGAGAATGAGATTAAATACCATATTGAATCCTTTATTAAGTCAGTACCATTGGCAATGTCAAAGGTGGTTGACAATGAATTAAATCCATTTTCTACATTAGCTGTAAGAGAATTAGAAGTATTACATTATTTATTAAATGGTTATAGAACCAAGGAAATAAGTACCCTTTTGGGGCTTAAAATGAACACAATTTCTACTATAAAATCGGTTATATTTGATAAAGTAAAGGCGGAATCATTTACGCATCTTTTACAATTGGCACATGTGCATCAAATCAGTTATTAATAAAGTACTTTTTACATTTTTGCTCCTAATGATAGGGGCTACTTCTTTTGCTCAATTGCCTTATACTTTTGAACGGCTTAATACGGAGACTGGATTACCCACCAATACAATTAAGGGATTGCAGTTTGATGGAAAGAATCGATTCTTATGGATTGCAACTGAGTCAGGTATCGTTAGATACAATGGACATAATATTCAAAGTTTTGGGGATCAAGAAGAAAAATCAATTTTAAATAATAGAGTTGTATATTTTACTAAATCAGAGAATGGAACTTTGTTTGGAAAATTTGTTGATGCCACTAGTTTTAGTATTAACAATAATAATGTTTTAATTGGAAAAACTTCATTAAAGAACAATAATCTTAACGAATTTATAGAGGAGAAGTATCAAGTAAAATTAAGCAAGTCCAATCCTGTCATATTTAGTGCACTTTTTAAAACTTATAAAATAAATAATGAATTATTATCCATCAACGATGGGTACTTAATTCGATTTAAAATTAATAAAATTGACACATTACTTTCACTTAATGAAAATACCCAGGGATTTCAGATCGGTAATAGACTTTTCATAATTAATGAAGATAATATATTTTCTGAGGTTAAAATAAATAATAACCCTATTAAAAATACAACTTCAGTCATTATTGAAAAGGTAATTCATTGTGATAAATATTTCAAAAAAGGAGAAGTGGTAAAAATCTTTCAAGATTTACCATTAAATGATGCCTTTATTATTATTTCAAATAAGGCGTATAGAATTGGTTACGATAAAAATGGATTTAATTTTGAGCTATTAATTGAAAATTTACCTTTTAATGAATATTATAAATTTGTTCAATTTGATAAAGCTACGCGGGCAATTTATTTAGGGACAGAAAATAGAGGGGTTGTAGTTTGTAGGCCTAAATTTTTTAATAGAGTTTTACCTAATAATACTTTACTTAACACAAGTACGAGTGCTTATGCGCAGGTGTTATTAAAAAATGGCAATATTCAGGTTAATGATGGGCCAATATTTGGTTCAGCTAAAACAGTTAGTCCTCTTGTTTTCGATAAGAAATCTGGACCAGGCACTTTCATATCAAGTAATAATATACTCTATTTTACAAATCCAGATGGTATTGTAGAATATGATTTGAATAGAAGCAAAATTATTAACAAAACCAAATCCGATTTTACGAATAGAAATGCTTTTATTGAGTTGGATTCTATTATCTATTCTATCAACGATAAAGGAGTTATTAAGAAAAATAGTAACAATGAATGGGTAAGTATTTTAATTTTTAAAACAACCCCTTTAAATTTTATAGTATATGATATAAAGAGGGAGAATATAAATGATTTATTAGTTGCTACTTCGGATGGTTTATATAAATATAATGTTAAAAAAAATGACTTTAAGTTATTTTATAGGGATAAGTCAAAGGCTAATTTTAGGAGCATTTATAAAATGGGCGAATATTATTTATTGGGTACTTATGGTGGGGGAGTTTATATGTACAAGCAAGACACTATTAAGAAAATTCCTTTGGATCCTAATGATTATTTGAAATATGCACATTGCTTTATCGAAGATGACGAGCATAATATATGGGCCACTACTAATAAAGGGCTTTTCAGGTCACCTAAACAATCCCTAAAAGATTTTTGGAATTTTGGACCAGGCAAAATCGCATTTAGGTATTTTGGTAAATTAGATGGGATTGATGTTCTGGAAATGAATGGGGGTTGTAGTCCTTGTGCTATTAAATTACCTAATGGTGATTTTTCAATACCTGGTATTGATGGATTAATTCAATTTAATCCTAATAATCAAAATAAATTAAATTACCTCGATATTAAGCCTAATGTTTATTTAGATAAAATTATTATCGATAATCAAGTTGCAAGTATTGAAGCCTTTAGTAAACCACTTTCTCGTAAAACAAAAAGTATCGATTTTCAATTAGGTATTTCAGGGATGTTATCAGAGGAAAATATAATTGTAGAATACAAATTTGGTTTAAATGAACTTTGGAAAAGAATTGCTATTAAAAATCCAATTATTCATATTGATAAAACATCCTTTGGGCAGAATGAACTTTATCTCAGGTGGAGAAATACGGCAAGTTCTGAATTTGGTTCAATGGAATATCCTCTTTATGTTAATTATCCAAATGCGGTGCACCCTTTAATGATATTTGTATATTTATTAATCATAATTCTTTTAATTTATATATACGTTCGAATTAAAACAGCCATATACAAAAGAAGGCAAATAGAACTGCAGGCAGAAGTAAATTCAAAGACCAAATCTTTATTAAGTTTAAATAAGTATTTAACTGAAAGAAATCATGCAAAGGAGCATGTATTGGCTATTATGAATCATGATGTATTAACGCCGCTTAAGTATTTGCATATGACCGCCAATAGTATCAATGAAAAAATTGTAGATGCTAATTTAAAAAAGTCAATTCAACAAATAGCAAGTACGAGTAAGGAATTAGAGTATTTAACTAGGAATATGTTAAACTGGGTTAAATTTGATAATACCAATAAACTATTAAAAAGTCAAGATGTTGATCTTCATAAATTGGTACATGATTTAATAGATTTTATTACACCTTTTATAGGCGAGAAAGTAATACGCATTGAAAATAAAATCCCAATTGATACTAATATTAAAAATTGGCCAGATGCATTAAGGGTTTTAATGTATAATTTTTTAATGAATGCAATTAAGTCAACAGAACAAGGAGTAATTAGTATATCAATAGAAAATAGATCAAGCGGGTATACTATCAAAATTCAAGACACAGGTGTAGGGATGAATCCATCAATGGCAAGGTATTTAATAACCGGAAAAAGTAAGGATGAGGTAGAGCATTTACCTAAGTACAAAAAGGGGAATGGGGTAGGCTACCAGATTATCAGAAATATTATAAAATTAATGAAAGCTAAGTTAGAAATTGATAGCAAAGAAAATTCAGGTACAACTATAATTATATTATTTACTAATTAAAATTTAAAGTACTTCAAATGTAGTAAGGTTCTGTTCGTCCATTTGAAATTGATATTTTCCTTTTTTTAATTCTCCAACATATAAACATGTTCGTTGTGTAAAGCCAGCAATTTTACCTTTCATAATTTCACTTCCTTTCTCGCATAGAATAGTATATAATTTAGTATGATGTTCTTGTTCGTAAAAACAAATTTCTAAAATACCATCTTTAACTATTTCAGTAATTTTTAACATTGCTTGGGGACTCATTGTTAATGTAAATTAAAATAATTTTAATTATTCTAAATAGAATAATCTCTACATATTAATACAACCATAGAGAATAGAGCTAATTCTATCAAATTTAATAGAATAGATTTTAATCTATTAATGTTGAAAAGTATTTCTAATATTCTATAATTTGTAGAATTCATTCTATGATAACAATCATTCATTTATAGAATTTTTGCAGATACCTAATATCCGTATCTGAATGTCAATCAATAGATTTACAAGATTTTGTAATCACTATACAAAAAAGAAGAATATTTATATTCATTCTATTATCACTATTTTTTTATTTGTACTTTTCATTGGAATAAGTACTACTTCAACAGCACAAACAATTGGTGGCACCGCTGCCGGTGATGATTATGATGGTGATGGAATAATTAATTCTATTGACTTAGATGATGATAACGATGGTATACTAGATACAGATGAATATTGTAAATCTAGCATTCAATTACCAGCAACAAACACAACTGCAGGGATTACTGAACAAGCTGTTCCTGCTGGTTGGACGATTACCAACTCTTCACCGGACATTGCTACAACGGCATATTCTATTTATGGTAATTGGATTGGTGGATGTTTAGGGACAGCACCCGCTGCACCTAATGGCCATAAATCATGGGTTAACTTTTATTCAAATACACAGGAGGCATTTAAAACAACACTATCTGGTTTAGTAGTTGGCAGAACTTATATTTTAAAAGCGTATTATGCCAAATTCGCTTCTACTGCAGCATTAGGACAAATTACTGTTAAATTAGGAACTACAATTATTGATCAATATACCCCCACTTTAGGATGTGGATGGGAAACGCGTTTCATTACTTTTACTGCAACTGCAACAAGTCATGATATACAATTTCAAAATACGGGTGTAGCTGCTCCTATGCAAAATGCGAGCGTATCTATTTCTTCAGATGCATTGTATGAGGTTTGTGATACAGACAATGATGGGTTACCGAATCAATTTGATTTAGATTCTGATGGGGATGGTTGTCCAGATGCAAAAGAAGCTGGGGTTATTGGAACATTATTATCTGGCTCTGTTAAAAACGGAAACAATACTGGTGTTGTCACAACAACAATCTCCATAGCAGGTGCAGTTGTTTCTGCCAACTTTGGTGCAAATGGATTAGCAGATAATTTAGAAAGCCCAGTGGAGAGTGGCGTTATTACCCACGCCTCTACATATACTAACTATGCTCTGTCGGCCAACTTAAATACCTGTGTCGGCTTAGATATGGATAGCGATGGCGTTTTAGATATCGTGGATATAGACGATGACAATGATGGTGCTTTGGATACCCAAGAATGTGACGCATCTCCGAAAAAAGTATTATTTGCAGGTTCTGTTGAAAATGTTAATAGCTCTATGCGTTCGAATTTCTTTTTAGAATTTAAAAATAACTTAGGGCTTGGTGGAACAATTGTAGAAGCCAATATTATTGAAGATGCTAATGTGCCAGCAGGTTTTTATGATGGCTATGATATGGTAGTTTTTGGAGGTGCAGCCTTTAATACTATACACCCCAATCATTGGGCAGCTTTAAAAACAGCCATTTTAAATAAAACGAGTAATGCCTTTATTATTCAATCTGACAACTGTTGTGTTGTAGGCAACAGAAATGGTTTATTGGATTTGTTGAATAGCGTTTATGGCACAAATTATGCGGGACAGGGTAATGCTTCTAGCTGGACTGAGACCTATGCGGTTAACACGCAGAATACTTATTCCCCATATTTTACGGTAAGCTCATTAAAAGGCGCAGTTTATGTGCCCATTATTAATGTGGCAACACAGGATATTTTGTTAAAATCCCCGGCAGCCACAAATGCAGCTGTTGCTGGTATTAAACAAATACCGGGCACGGCAAATGCGAATCAATTTGTTGCTTGGTTTGTAGACGGTTCTATGACCCAAAATTGGTCTGCTCCTGATGATTGGTATGGAATGAACCAAAATAAAATTGCCACTTTATTTAATAATATTTATGCTAATACTGCGCCACTGAATTGTGATACCGATGCAGATGGAATACCAAATCATTTAGATTTAGATTCAGATGGAGACGGTTGTTCTGATGCGATTGAATCTAAAAGTTCAACAACTGCAACAAGTATTTCCACTTATCCAACAGGCACTGATGGAAATTCTAATGGACTTTTAAATGAGTATGAAGGGGCTACCGCTGGCAGCATCAATTATATTTCTTACTATACAAACAATGCCATTGATGCCACTAAGAGAGGATGTTTGGATAGTGATAGTGACGGAGTTAACGATTTAGTAGATTTAGATGATGACAATGATGGTGTTTTAGATGCAGTCGAATCCCCTGCTTGTTTTTATACGCCAGCTGAATGGAATTTATTAAATCGTACTCCTTTAGTTAAAGTTAGTTCCCAAATGACCACATTGGCTTGGGGTAATAATTTTACCTATTTAACAAATGGCCTAGGCGGATTGGATGGGAATGTTCAGTATTCTACAAATCCAGCTCAAAATCAACTGAATAATGAGTTGATGAAATTCAGCTTTTTAGCACCCGTTAAATTGGACGCTATATATATAGATAAATTATCTACTACGCAAATTTTTGCTGCAACAGCTGCTAGCTTAATGGTGCAAGGTTCGAATGATAATACGAATTGGATCGACTTATTGAGTGCGCCAATTGCTTCGCCACTCAATGCAAGTAACACGACTGCGAATGGAAATGTAATCTTAGCCACTTCAAACAAATTTGTCATTCCTTCTACGGCAGGTACGTATCAATTTTTTAGAATAAAAGGAGTTGTATCTGCGAATATATTTCCGGGTATTGCGACAGGGGTGTATTTTGATGTGAATACGAATGCGTATCAAGCATCTAAATTTCAGAAAGCAAATTGTGTCTCAGATACAGATGGGGATGGGACGTCGAATCACCTTGATCTTGATTCAGATGGTGACGGATGTGTGGATGCGAAAGAAGCAGGTATTGCCATTAATTTATTAACATCAAATGGGGTAGTAGCTACGTCGGGAACTACTGCGGCAACCTTTGGTAATAATGGTTTTGCGAATGCGATTGAAACGGTAACTGAAAGTGGAATATATTCCGGCACCTATGTTTACGGAAATGCGACTAACACAATTATAAATGGTTGTTTTGATACAGATGGAGATAATGTCGCAGATGTTTTTGATTTAGATGATGACAATGATGGAATCTTGGATGTCATCGAAATGACAAATTGCAATGCTTCTGTTTTAATTACACCCAATGCGGCGACTTCAAGCCCTGTTTATGGCGGTAGTACCGCTACTCGTACCATTGACGGAACCGGTTTTACAGGTACAGGACTTGCAGCATTAGCCACGGCACCTGCTACATTAAGTGATGCTTGGTTATTGAAAGAGCCATTTACATCGGGCTTTATAGAGTATACTATACCTGCAAATTCAAATCTTGGAGGAGTGGTTTTGTGGGCACCCGATGCCTTTAATTATGGAGGGGGTGATGGGCCACCAAAAGATTTTACGGTAGAAATTACCTATAACAATGGACAAGTTTTCACAACTGGTGTTTATACTACAGCACAACCTAACGGAAGTGGTGATAACCCTGGGTCACAAGTGTTTAATTTTCCTAAAACATTTAACAATGTAACAAAAGTAAAATTAAATATTTTAAATGGATGGTATGATATAAATGGAAATAGTCTTAACCAAGTAAGTACAGATGGCTTAACGGTAAATGCCGCCTATAATATGTTCTTAGGAGAGTTTAGGGTATTATGTGGAGCAGTTGATATTGATACTGATAATGATGGCATTCCAAATAGATTAGATTTAGATTCCGATGGAGATGATTGCCCAGATGCAAAAGAAGCGAGTGTTATAGGCACACTCAATAATGGAACAATTAAAAACGGAAGTAATGGAGCAGTAGTTACAACAACAGCGGGCGTAATGAGCGCCATGGCGAATGGAGGCTTTGGTACGAATGGATTTGCGGATGCTTTAGAAACATCTGCAGATAATGGAAATTATGCAAGTGCCTACACATACGGCTATGCTATTTATGCTGCTGCTTCAGCATGTCTTGATTCTGACGGCGATAATATCGCAGATGTTTTTGATTTAGATGATGAGAATGATGGTGTTTTAGATCAAACTGAATTAGCCTCATGTAGCACAACTCCTACGTATACATTCTCCAACATTGATGGATCTGCTACGGGTGCATTAGCCTATAATGCGGCTTTCCCTGCTTGGATGAAACATTCTTATACAGAGTCGGAAGGTGGTTTTAAATTTGTATATGATTCACCTGTAAATGATGTAGCATTTGAGTTTGCATCTATTTATCAGGATGATCGTGTGGGAGATTTTTCGGTTAAATTAACAGACGGTACTGTTTTAAGTGGGATTGATTTTGATGTTTCTACTTCCTATGCACCTACAAGTTCTATATGGACACCTCAACCAGATAACACAAATAACTTTACAGGGTATCTTGCAAAATATTATGGTGCGCCGTTTTTTACTGGAACACCTTACTTTAAAACAGCGAATGCGAACACAGGATCTACTCAATCCTGGGGCATTGTACATCTAAAAAATATTCCTGGTGCGAACACCGTTGGTATTGCGGAAGTTAGCTTTAGAATTATAGGAGGTTCCGCAACCTCTGGAACAGGTGGTTTAGCGATCTATTCACCTTGTTTTTTTGATACCGATACGGATAATGATGGTATTCCAAACCGCTTAGACTTAGATTCTGATGGAGATGGTTGTACGGATGCAGTAGAGTCAAATGTTTCTGGTACATTATCTTCTGGAACTATAAATAATGGTTTGAATGGAGTTGTTAAAACCACAATACAAAATGTGAGCAGCGCAATAGCTGCGGCACCATACGGATCCAATGGTTTATCAGATGGTGTTGAAACAGCAACGGAGAGTGGGCTCATTAACTATACTTCAAAATACGACCCGGTTGCCCTAAGTAAAAATTTGGCTGCTTGTGCCGATACAGATGGAGATGGCGTGTTTGATTCTGTAGATATTGATGATGATAACGATGGGGTATTGGATGCAGTAGAATCTCCAGATTGTTTCTATACTCCTTCAGAATGGTTGTCGGGAAATAGAAGTGAAATTACGGTGACCACTCCTTTGGCAATGAGCGCATCTTACCGAAATTTAGCTAAGCTAGTAGACGGAGATAACGCAACGGCTACTGCAAATTATGCAGTAAATTTCGTTGCATCTACAACTCCGGCTCAAACGGTATATGCTTTCCAGATGTCTGTTCCTGTTGCATTAAAAAGAATTTATGTAGGTTACGTAAATACGAATACCCATTTTAACACGAATACAGTTATAAGATTAGAGGGCTCGAATAATAATTCTACTTGGACTAATTTGGGTGATGGCTATGGCGCTGTGACCTCAATACCAGGGGTGACAGGATCTATAACGGCAAACACATTTACGGTAGCCGATGCTAATATTGCTAGATATCAATACTACAGAATTTATTGGGTATCAGGCGGTGGTGTAAATGCAGTTGGTATATCCAATGAAGTGTATTTTGAAACTGCTACTACTTACCAAGCAAGTACAAGTCCTAAAGCAGTGTGTTCCAATGATACCGATGGAGATGGAATTTTAAATCACCAGGATTTAGATTCAGATGGGGATGGCTGTAGTGATGCGATTGAATCGAAGAGTTCTGTAAGTGCAACAAGTGTTACTGTTTATCCAACTGGCGCAGATGCCAATACGAATGGATTATTAAATGATTATGAAAGTGCAACAGCTGGAGTTGTGAATTACACATCATCATATGACCCTTATGCAATAAGTGCCAACTTAGCTGCTTGTAAGGATACGGATGGTGACTCAATCCCAGATGATATAGATTTAGATGATGACAACGATGGTATTTTGGATGCTACTGAATCACCAGATTGTTATTATTCAGCGAATGATTGGCATTATGGAAATCGCTCAGACATAACAGTAACATCTGGTTTATCGATGACCAGTCCTCAAAACCAACCACAAAAATTAGTGGATGGAAAGAACAGCGGAGTTTCATATGATGTGAGAATGGAAACGACCACTGCAACAGTGAATGCTTTAGGTTCTGGCAGACAGGTTTATAAGTTTAACATGAAAATACCTGTGAAGCTTTCCAAAATAACCTTGGGTTACACGGGTATTTATTCTCAATTCAATGACGGCACTAAACTAATTTTAAGAGGATCTAATGATGGATCAACTTGGACAAATTTAACCGCACAAGTAGCATATGACGCAACTATTAATTCTGTTTCCGCAACAGAAACGTCTAGCATTTATCCATATCCGGCAACAACCCAATATGCTACGAGTGCGAATATATTTTCTGTAACTCAAAATGCAGACAAATACCAGTACTATGATATTTACTGGGTGAGCGGTGGTGGCATTAATAATACGGGTTATGCGAATGAGGTTTATTTTGATGTTGCATCCGATTATATTCCTAGTGCACATCCTAAAATTTCTTGTAGTAGTGATACAGACGGTGATGGAATTTTAAATCACCAAGATTTAGATGCTGATGGCGATGCTTGTCCAGATTCCAAAGAAGCTGGCATTAATGCTACATTAACTTCGGCGTCGGTTATTAATTTAGCTGGGGCAACGATTGCCTCTGGAACTTCAACTTCAACAATTCAAAATGCGATAGTTGCCGGAACGGGGACCTCTACTTTTGGCAATAATGGATTTGTAAATACATTAGAAACAGCAAGTGAAAGTGGATTATTTAACGGAACCTACGATTATAGTTTAGCGAGCAATAAATCCTTGATTAGCTGTTTAGATTCAGATATTGATGGTGTTCCGGATGTTTTAGATTTTGATGATGACAATGATGGCGTTTTAGACATCGTCGAATGTCCAGCACCTGGTAAACAACCCTTAGTTTCCAGATTTGATATTTCATCAGGAGCTAGCAAGATCGTCAATATCAATGGTTTCCCAGAGGAACTGTGGGTCGATATCTGGTCACTAGATAATAATTTTAGTTTACAAGTTAATGGGACCAATATCACGAACGTAAGTGAATTGAATTTTGCACCCATGGGTTCAGCAACAGTATATGCTGTTCCATTTACTGATGTAGTAAGGGCGAACAGTACGGCTATCTATCCATTGGGCGCTGTTTGGAATTATCCCAACGCTTCTCAATATCCGTTAATACGTGTAAAAATAAATAAAAATGGATATTCGAAAATTTACGGGTACGATTTTGTAAATGGTACTGGAAATTATCAAGAGTTGTTATTGGTTAATGCAGCTTATCAAAAAGTACCAATTAATCTAAGTAGTGAAAATACAGTTGTTTTTGATCAAGATAATACCTACGCGCCATCTTTTTTAAATGCTGAATTTAATACATTCAACAGCGCAGGATTCTGTGATACGGATGGTGACGGAGTTGAAAATAGACTGGATTTAGACTCTGATAATGATGGTTGTAGTGATGCTTATGAAGCAAAGACTACCACAGATATTGCAGCAAATTTTAAATTTACGACAGGTTTTGGTACCAATGGATTCGTAGATGCCAAAGAAACTACGGCAGATAACGGAATCTACAATAGCTATTATCCTTATGATTTTGCGATTGACGCAACTATTAAAGCCTGTTTAGATTCAGATACGGACGGGGTACCGGATGTGTATGATTTTGACGATGATAACGATGGCATTTTGGATGCAATCGAGTCTCCAAGTTGTTTTTATACTTTAACTGAATTGTCAAAACCAGCAACCGTTAGCACAGATTTAAATCTGTATGATGCCACTGCAACCTATGCGATTACCAATTCTATTGATGATTTAAATTCGACGTTTAGTGCTTTTAAATCTGGACAGTTTTTGGCAAATAAAGAAATTCTAAAGTACACGGCAAATGGCCTAATCGATATTACGAGCTTGACGTTAGACTTAGATTTCAGAGCGATATCTACTGATGCAGGTAGTACTTTCCGGTTCCAAGGTTCATTGGATAATGTGTTATGGGATAACTTAAACACAACTCCAGTTTCTTCACTGACCTTTGCGCCACCAGCCACTTTAGTACTAACCAATAATCTTCAGGCTGGAAAAAAATACAAGTATTTTAGATTATATGGAGTAGCCGGGACATCCAATTTTGGAGGTGTGGCGAATGCGAAATTTAATTTAGCGTCTTCGAATCGTTCAAGCGCTAATCCTAAATTAACTTGTACAAGTGATACCGATGTAGATGGTATTCCTAATCATTTAGATTTAGATAGTGACGGGGATGCTTGTCCAGATGCAAAAGAAGCAGGCGTAGTTGGTACATTAACAACAGGTAATGTAGTTAATTTGGCTAATCCAAATGCAGCTGCTGGAACGGCTACATCTACCACTAATAATGTGGCAAATGCAATTGCTTCAGGTACCTATAGTGCTAATGGTTTTGCGGATGCTTTAGAAACTGCAACTGAGTCAGGGAATTATTCTGGAACCTATAATTATGATTTTGCAATCAATAAATTATTTAATGCATGCGCTGATACTGATAGTGATGGAATACCAGATTTAGTAGATATTGATGACGATAATGATGGCATTTTAGATGCAACTGAGTCACCAACTTGTTTTTATAATGCCGATGAATTATCTGCGCCTATTTCCATTAGTACTGAGCTACTTTCTAATTCAACACATATAATTTCTAGAGCGATAGATGGAGACGCGACAACAAGTGCCTCTTTTACTGTAAATCAAAATTGGATTGGTAAAGAAATTTTAAAAGTAGCAGCTGTATATCCAGTAACTATTTCTAGTTTAGATATTGATGTGCCATCAGGTTGGTCTTTTTCAAATACGGTAACTACTAATACATTTAAATTACAAGGTTCAACTGATAACTTTATTTGGACCGATTTGTCTGCAGCGCTTAATTCTAGTTTGTCTGCAGCCACTTTAAGTATTGCAAATACGTTAGCGCCAAATAATAAATTTAAATATTTTCGAATTATAGGAGTTGGTGGGGTGTCATATTATGCAGGAGCTTCTGAAATTAGATTGAATATTGCAAGCACATTTGTCCAAAGTCAATACACAAAACCAACTTGTTTAACAGGCCGTAATGATGCAGATTTAATTCCAAATTATTTGGACTTAGATTCTGATGGCGATGGCTGTAGTGATGCATTAGAAGCTGGAACTACGACTTCAACCACTGCCAACTTTGTATTTACTGGTTCACCTTCAGATTTTGGTGCCAATGGTTTTTATAATTCACTTGAAAAAACCAATGCAGAGAGTAATTTGTACAAAGGGGTTTACACTTATTATTATGCTGACAATGCTTTATACAATGCTTGTACCGATTCGGATGGCGATGGTATTTCAGATTTAATTGATATAGATGATGACAATGATGGTATTTTAGATGCGGTGGAATCGCCCACTTGTTTTTATAATACAGTAGAGTTGTCACAACCGATTACTGTTTCTACTGAATTATTGCCACATTCAACAAATTTAATTGGTAGAGCTATTGATGCTAATGCGGCAACTTTTTCTTCTTTTGACCCTTCACAAAACTGGGTAGGGATGGAGCTATTTAAAGTGGAAGCATTATTCCCCATCCCCGTTTCGAGTTTGGATCTTGATTTAGTTTCTTGGGCACTATCTTCAGTAGCGGGTAATACTTTTAAATTACAAGGTTCTGGAGATAATTTTGCTTGGACCGATTTGTCTACTGCTCAATATTCAACTGCAACTTCGGGTACGTATAGTATACAAAATACGATAGCTCCAGCTAATAAGTATAAATACTACAGAATAATTGGTGTTGCAGGAGTTTCAAATTATGGTGGGGTAACTGAAATTAGATTTAATATAGCGAACAGTTTTGTGCAAAGTCAGTATGCCAAAACAACCTGTTTAACGGGGCGTTCTGATGGTGATATAATTCCTAATTATTTGGATTTAGATTCAGATGGTGATGGATGCAGTGATGCATTAGAAACTGGAACTACAACTTCCACCACTACTAATTTTGCTTTTACGGGGTCTAATTTTGGGGCGAATGGATTTTTGAACTCTTTAGAAACAACTACAGAATCAGGAGTATATACAGGAACGTATTATTATGATTATGCAACGAATTCAGCCATTAGCACCTGTAAAGACAGCGATGGTGATGGAGTACTTGATTTCATTGATTTAGATAATGATAATGATGGAATTTTAGATTTAGTAGAATCGCCTACATGTTTCTATTCTTATGCAGAATTAGCTAATCCTGCTTTAGTTAGTAGCGAATTAACACAACATACTGCGAGTTATGTTATTGGTAATTCCATTGATGGATTTGGAACAACTGCTTCAGCATTTGCTAATGGACAGGATTGGATTGGTAAAGAGATTTTTAAGTTTACTGCCAAAAATTATATTCTTATATCAGGAATAAGTTTTGATTTAGTGAATTGGGCTTTGTCAAGTGCAGCAGCTAGTACCTTTAAATTACAGGGATCAGGTGATAATGCGAATTGGAAGGATCTTTCTGCAGCGACTTTTTCTACTGCTACGACGGGGACATTTACCATTTCAAATACACTTGCAACTACTACTAAATTTAAATATTACCGACTCATTGGTGTAGCTGGAACAAGCAGTTATGGGGGTGTATATGAAGCGAGATTCAACCTCTCAAGTTCTGCTAACGCAAGTCCAAATCCTAAAAATAGTTGTACAAACGATACCGATGGAGATGGAAAATTAAATCATCTGGATTTGGATTCAGATGGAGATGGTTGTCCAGATGCGGTGGAGGCTGGAACTGCACCAATAGGAACTACAGCATTTGGAAGTGTAAGCTTTTTTAATCCGGTAACAACGGGTTCAAATGGTTTTATGAACAGCTTAGAAACGGCAACGGAAAGTGGTATTTACAGTGGAACTTACAAATATGTTAGGGCCATATCATCTGCAATAAGTGCTTGTTTGGATACTGATGGGGATGGTGTTTCAAATATAGATGACATTGATGACGACAATGATGGCATAACCGATCTTAAAGAGTTGAACTGTACTATTACAAATAGTACAGATGGCACTTGTACTGCTGCTTTAAAAGCTGCGAGTACCTATGGAATATTTACACATTGTTCTGGTTGGGATGCATTCGATTTCGATCCGTCGCCATCAATATTAGATAGAGCCGATTTTGATTATATGGGAGTGAGTGGAACAGATCCATATTTTGATTTACAAGGTTCCTATGCAGGCCCAAATATAACTGGTAAGATGGTCAAAAGTTTTGCTACTACAGCTGGCCTTTCTTATACATTTGAAGTTGAATTAATTAGTGTTTTTGTGGATGATCCTACAACTGGATCAAAACCATATTTGAGAGCCATAGATGCTTCTACAGGAGTCATATTAGGAACTACATATTTAAACGGCTCTGGAACTCGGACGGTTAGTTTTACAGGTATTGGCAGTGCTACACTAATTACTTTAGGATACGATATTCGTCTTGGTAATATTGGTAGTTTATTCTGGAAAGGTGGTAAAATGACTCAAAATGGAGAAGCTTACCAAATATGTTCTTTACAAGACACAGATAACGATGGTGTTCCGAATCAATTGGATTTAGATTCTGATGGTGATGGTTGTGCGGATGCGGTGGAAGCGGGTACTACTTATATTTCTACTTCTGGTGTTGCGAGTTCAGCGAAATTAACTACGAGTGTTATACCGGCACCTTATGGCGCCAATGGTTTTGCAAATGGTTTAGAAACAGTAAGTGAATCTGGAGCATATACAGGCACCTACACTTATAATTATGCTATTGATGCAACCATTAGTGGTTGTAAGGATACAGATGGTGACGGGATATCAGATATTAATGATTTGGATGATGATAATGATGGAGTGCTAGACACCATTGAGGATAATTGTTCGACAACAGTGATAAACAAAACGGGTTTAATTATAACTAAACCATCTACCATTAATTATACCTTTAATGGTAATACGATTGCTAATTTAATTGATGGGGTTGATAATAATGTATATGTGACAAGTGCACCTACGGGTACATTAAATAATAGTTCTTGGTTTAATTTTCAATTTCCAACACCAAAAATTTTAACCTACTTAGAGATTGGTCATTATGTGGGTCAAACCCTATTCTCCACAACTTCTACTTACAGAATACAAGGTAGTAATAATAATTCTACTTGGACGGATGTAACTGGCACATTAACTTATAACAATGTAGCTACTTCAACAAGTGGTGGTTTATCAACTAATAATTCTAACATTGCTAATTTCCTTAATAATAAAACTGCTTATACCTATTACAGAATTTATGGTCTAGCAGCAACAACAGGTGGAGGATGGGCAACTGAAATTTATTTTAAAGAAACCATTTGTTTAACAGATATTGATGGCGATGGCATACCCAACAAATTAGATTTAGATTCTGATGGTGATGGTTGTCCAGATGCAAAAGAATCAGGAGTGAATGGGACTTTAAGTTCTGGTTCTGTAAAAAATGGAACAGGCGGTGCAGTAACTTCTACTTCAACAGTAGCCAATGCAATTGCGGCTGGCCCTTATGGAAATAATGGTTTAGCGAATGGGGTAGAGACCGCACCAGAATCGGGTGTGGTTACTTATACTTCTACTTACACTAATAATGCTTTAGTAAAAGATGTAGTGGCTCCAACTATTACTACACAACCTTTAAATAAAACAGTTTTTGTCGGAGGTACAGCGGTATTAACTGCAACTGCAGGTACACCACCTGCCAATAAAATTTTAACTTATCAGTGGTATAAAACAGGTTTGGCTATAACTGGTGCGACTAGTGCAACTTATACAGTAACTAGTTCGGCTACAACTTCGAATGCTGCTGATTATTATTGTGCCATAGGTTTTGTAAATTCTTGTTTAACTACCAATACGAACACTGTAAATGTTACTGTGTTGACTAATCCTGTTGGTTTAACTACTTGTCAAGATGCAAATGCAGTATTGAGTGTGACAAAAACAGGAACCAATGTTGTTACTTATCAATGGAAAAAAGTTTCCACTAATTTAGTAAATGGTGCATTTGTGAGTGGGGCAACAACGCCTTCCCTAACATTGACGAATTTACAATTAGTTGATGCAGGTAATTATATTTTAGTTGTTACTGATACCTATGGGAATACAATAAGTTCCACTACTGCTGTTATCACAATAACAAATAATACAAAATATATTTTACCAACTTCATACGTTACTTGTGCAACAACAAGCACCATTAATTTAACAAGTTCTGTTTATACAGGAACTTCTGGTGCGTCAAGTAGTAAGTGGCAAAGAAGTATGGATGGTGGAAATACTTGGTCTGACATTAATTCAAGTATAGATGCAAATGTTACTTATAGTAATTTTACAACAGCTACTTTAGGCATTACTGCAGCCAATACTAACGCAAGTGCTGCATTAAGCGGATATCAATATCGTATTGCAACTTCTAATGGAACTTGTACGAATTATTCTAATGTAGAAACAATTACAATTAATAGTGCACCAAGCATTACGGCGCAACCTAGTAATAGTGTTTTGTGTAATACTTTTGCAACTAGTTTTACTTCTGCAGCTAATGGTGTTGGATTAACATATCAATGGCAAACAAGGGCACCATCTGGTACTTGGACAAATATTACAGCAGCTAATGCCAATAATAGCATTGATGCAGGAGTTGTTTATACTAATTATTCAACTTCTACTTTAAATTTAAGTGCTGCACCTGCAACTGAAAATAATAACGAATACCAAGTGGTTGTTTCTAATAGTTGTGGAACTGCAACTAGTACTACGGCTGTTTTAAATCCAACTGTTGCAACTCCAACTATTAACGGTGGTAATATTTCAGTTTGTGAAGGCGATCCAATTACATTAACAGCAAGTTCATTAACTGCTTCTCCAACTTATCAATGGTATTTGGCAGGAACAGCAATAGGGGGTGCAACAAGTACCAACTATAATCCAACTGCTTCTGGTATTTATTCTGTGAGTGCTAATGCTACAGGATATTGCTCCTCTGGAACAGCAAGTTCGACTGTTACTATTAATCCTTTGCCTAGTGTTTCAATTGCACAGGGTGCTGTGTTAACTTTATCAAGTGGTGGTAGTATTGAACTAACTGCAACTGCATCTCCTTCTGGAACTTATTCTTATACTTGGTATAATGCTAGCACTTCTGTAAGTGGCCCTGCATTAACTAATATTTATACAGTTGGTAGTATTGGTTCATATACAGTTAAAGCAGCTAATACAAGTACCAATTGTTATGCTACAAGTGTAGCTACAATTATTAATGTATTACCAACCACAAATGTGGATGGAAGTACTACAATTTGTTCCGGGGGGTCTGTTGGAATGTCAGTTGCTATTGCAGCTGGTCAAACTATACAATGGGAAAGTTCTCCAAATGGAACAGTGTCTAGCTGGACTCCAATTTCTGCTGCAACTTCTGCTTCTTATAATGCAACACCAGCAAATTTAACAGGTTCGCCTATTTTAATTTATTATCACGCAGTTATTGGAACTGGAACCAATACAACAACTGCTGCAATAGGAACTACCAATGCTATTATTGTAACCATTAACCCTTTACCAACAACTACTATTTCTAATACTGCTTCTGGTACTACTTTATGTGCGGGTACCGAAGCTATTTTAACAGCAAGTTCTGCTGGCACTACAAGTGCTACTTATCAATGGTACAATAATAATAGTATTATTACTGGTGCGACTGCTAGTACTTTTACAACAACATCTTCAGGAATATTTAGCTTTAAAGTTACCGATGGATCTACTTCATGTGCTGCTAATTCAATATCATCAACTGTTAATGTGGTGAGTCCACCTGCGGCTCCAAATATTACAGCAACTTCAAAAGTTATTTGTGTTAACACAACCGCTGATTTAACCATATATCAACCTCTTGCTTTACCGAGTGTAATCTATGAATGGCATTCTGCATCTAATACTTTATCAAGTACATTAGTTGCTAATCCAGCAGCAGTTGGAACAGCAGGTACATATTATTTATTTGCTAAAAATACGAGTGGTGGATGTTATAGTGAAGCATCGGTTGCATTTACCTTATCTGTTGAAACAGTGGGTCAAGCAATATTAACAGCTACAAGTACACCTACTTATATAATTGGAGATATTTCTGTTGCATTAAATGCATCTACGACTAAACCAACATATACATTAAGATGGTATAATACTTTATCAGGGGGCATTGCATTAGCTGCGCCTGTTTTACCTTCAACAGCAACTGCTGGGGTTACTAATTATTATGTTGAACAATATGATGAGGCATTAAGTTTTTGTACGAGTAGTCCAAGACAGTTGGCTACAGTAACAGTAAAACCATTAGTACCAAGTGTTACTAATATTACATATTGTCAAAATGCAACTCCCGTTGCATTAACTGCTACACCTTCTATTGGTGGTACATTAAATTGGTATGGCACTGCGGCGACTGGCGGTACATTAACTTCAACTGCTACAATCCCTGGAACAGGTACAGCAAGCAATACTACTTATTATGTTTCTCAAACCGTTAATGGGGTAGAAGGTGAAAGAGCAGCATTAACCGTTACTATCAATGCTGCTCCAATTGCACCTAGTGTAATTACGGGAACATTTAGTGTAACATCAACTAATTCTTATACTTATTCGGTAACATCTGTTGCCAATACTACTTATCAGTGGACTTTACCTTCCTTTATGTCGGGTACTTCGTCAACAAGTAGTATTAGTGCTTTGGTTAATGCAGCTGGTTCTGGCACTATTAATGTAATTGCAATAAATGATAATGGTTGTTTAAGTCCTGCAAGTACTTCAAGTATGATTAATGCTGCGCAATATGTAGCACCTCCTCCTGTAGTAACAAATTCAATTTATACTATTGGTGATCCTACTATTCCAGCAAATACATCTACACAAGTAACAGCTGCTACAGATGCTACCTTAAAATATTATACAAGCAATTCTCCTGGTACATCATCTACAAGCGCGCAAAGCATGCCTACCACAGTGGGTGTATACACTTATTATGTTTCTCAAACGATAAATGGCGTTGAGAGTGTATTAGTACCTTATACAGTTACTATTAAACCTATTCAACCAACAGTTGCTGATATAACTTATTGTCAAAATGATATTGCTGTAGCACTTACAGCATCCGGTACTGCATTAAAATGGTATACAGTGTCAACCGCTGGAACTGCTACTACAATAGCACCACTTCCTTCAACAGGAACAGCTACTTCAACAAACTATTATGTTTCTCAAACTGTGAACGGGGTAGAATCAGATAGAGCTGCTTTATTAGTTACCATAAATCCAACTCCGGCTACGCCAAGTGCAATTTCTGGTGTTACTACTACAGCCACAGGAAGTTCTGAAATTTATTCTGTTCCCAATGATGTTAATGCAACTGGGTATGTTTGGATTTTACCTAATAGTTGGACTGGAACATCTACTGTAAATACTATTACTGCAGCAATTGGTTTATCTGGTGGTCAAATTAAAGTTAAAGCACTTATTGGTTCTTGTACAAGTCCAGTTTCAACTTTAACGGTAAATATTTTAAATGTAACCAACCCTCCAGTAACGACTGACGTTACTTTTGTTACAGGTTCAACGCCTTCTAATATTTTATCTAATACTACTGCTTTAATAACGGGAACAGGAAGTGCTACAATTAATTATTATACTTCAAATACTGCAGGTACTGCTAGTACTACATCTCAAACTACTCCAACGGAACCTGGCGTATACACATATTATGTTTCTCAAACTTCATCTATTGGGGTTGAAAGTATTTTAGTGCCTTATACCGTTACTGTAAAACCAATTGCACCACCTATTAATACCAATAATGGTATTGTAGGTAATACAATTAAATATTGTAAGAATGCAGTGCCATTTGCTTTGACTGCAACAACTTCCTCTGGTGGATCTTTAAAATGGTATACAACTGCTACTGGTGGTTCTGCATCAACAAGTGCCCCAACACCTAGTACAAGTATTGTGGGTAATACAAATTATTATGTTTCACAAGTTGTTAATGGTGTTGAAAGTGATCGAGTTTTAATTGTGGTAACAGTTAATGATTTACCAGGAGCTGTATCAACTAATGCAACACAACCTACTTGTGATATTTCTTATGGAAAAATATTAATTACGGCGCCATTAGGAACTGGTTTTACTTATAGTATTGATGGGGATAATTACACGAATACTACTTCATTTAATTTTTTACCTGCTGGTAATTATTATGCAACTGCAAAAAATGATGTGGGTTGTGTAAGTGCGCCTACAGCAGTAACTATCAATACTGCCGCTACACCACCACTAAGTCCTTTGGTTAGTATTGTTCAACCAACCTGTTTGACAACTAAGGGGTCAATTACTATTACAAGTTCTACTTTAACTACGGATACTTATTCTATTGATGGGGGACTTAATTATCAGTCAAGTAAAATATTCACCAACCTAGTTCCTGGAACTTATAGTGTTACTACTTTAAATATAGGAGGTTGTGTAAGTGCTGCAACTACTGCAATTATAAATACAGCTCCTGCAGTTCCTGTTCAACCAAGTATCAGTTCTTCTTCAGCTAGTGCTAGTATTTGTGAAGGAACAAGTGTTACTTTAACTAGTAATGCTGCAACAGGTAATCAATGGTATAAGGATGGTGTTTTAATTGCTGGTGCAATTAATCAAACATATGTTCCAAATGTTTCTGGGGATTATACAGTAATGGTTACCAATACTTCTGGTTGTTCTAGTATTTTAAGTGCTACTGAATCAATCACATTTAATCCATTGCCAACGCCTGTGATTACAGAGGGTGCAACACTTGCATTTAATAACTGTTCTACTTCAATTATAACATTAACTGCTAGTAATACAACTTCTGTAAGTGGTAATATGTATCAATGGTATTTAAATGGCAATAGTATTAATATTAATGGTAATAACATTACTTATAATGCCGGTTCTGCTGGTAATTATAGTGTGGTTATAACTAATAATGGCTGCTCTGCGACTTCGTCAATTTCAAAATTAATTGCAGCACCTTCTGTTAATGCAGCAAACACTGCTTTTTGCGCAGGTGAATCTTCATTAATATCTGGTGTTAGCTCTGGCTTTAGTAGTCCTGTTTATCAATGGCAAGTTTCAACTGATAATGGATTAACATTTAATAATGTAGTCGGTGCTACTTCATTATCTTATACGGCTACTACCGCTGGTAAATATCAATTACAAGTTATTGATGGCGGTATTACTTCTACATCATGTCCGATTATTGTTACTGTATTTACAAATCCTGTTGCAGCTATTACTGCTAGTCCTAGTGCTGCAGCTTGTGTTGGTTCAACTATTAATTTAGCAGCCAACGCTACAAGTGGAACTTCGCCATTTACATATCAATGGGCAATTGCAGGTAGTAACGATATTGCAGGCGCGTCCTTAAGCACCTATGCTACAGGTGTTGCGGGGTCATACGAAGTAAAAGTTACTGATGCAAATGGTTGTACAGTAAATGCTGCACCTGCTGCAATAACTTTTAATGCTGTACCAACTACGCCTGTTGTTACTATAACAAATCCAACTTGTTCAGTTACTACTGGTACAATTTCAGTGACAGCTCCCTTGGGTGTAGGATATACATACAGTATTGATGGATCAAATTATTCAAATACAACTGGATTATTTACTGGTCTTACTCCAGGTTTATCTTATAATGTCACTGTTAGATCTAGTACAGGATGTACTAGTAATGCTACAGTGGCTGCAATTGCTGCTGCATTAGTAGTTCCAGCGCAACCTGTCATTACTGGCCCTGCTAATGTAAATCCAAATAGTTTAAATACTTATTCTGTTGCGGCAGTTTCTGGTGCAACTTCTTATACTTGGACAATTCCTGGTTATTGGTCTGGTGTATCTACTTCCAATACAATAACTATCAAAGTAGATGCTAGTGCTGGTATGATTAGCGTTGCAGCAAATAGTGCATACTGTGTCGGAACTGCACAAACCAAAAATATTACACCTACATTATTAAGTCCAGATAATAATGTGACTGATATTAATGTACCTGTATCTGGAAAATTAACTACAAATGATATAATTCCAACAGGAACAACTTATGGTCAACCTGGCAATAATGGCGCTAATCCTACTGGTGCAACCATAACAGTTAATGCAGATGGCTCTTACACATTTACTGCAACAACTGCAGGAAAATATATTTATTATGTTCCTGTGTGCGCAGCTGGTCAAACATCAGGATGTCCAATGACTGCATTAGAAATAACAGTAATTGACCCATCCGTAGTAACAGACAAACCTGTTGCTAATAATGATATGGCTACTACTAAAACAGGAACAGCAATAACTGTAAATGTTTTAGCAAATGATGCTGCAGGTAATATTGATGGAACTATAAATTCTTCAAGTGTATCAATTGTAACTGCACCTAAACATGGTGTAGTAATTGTAAACAGTGATGGAACAATCACTTATACACCAGCAGCAGGTTTTATTGGAACTGATAGTATTACTTATAATGTCTGTGATAACAGTGCGCCTACACCTTTGTGTCAAACAGCAGTAGTATATTTCACAGTAGTTCCTGTAAATGCGCCTTCAACAACAACTGCAGTAGATGATTATGCAAATGTGCTTAGTACTGCAGGAGGAACTAATACAGTTTCAGGGAATGTGTTATCAAATGATATAAATACTTCTGGAGCAAGTTTAACAGCAACAGTAGTTTCAGGGCCTACGAGTGCACAAGGTACATTTACTATGAATGCAAATGGTTCATATACATTTACACCAACAGCAGGTTTTAGTGGCCCAGTTGATATTACTTACACAGCATGCACTGGAGCTACGCCACCGGTTTGCGCTACTGCAACAATTCATATTTTAGTTGAACCATTTATTAATACGCCACCAACTCCTGTAGCAGATACAAAAACTGTTACAGAGGATACACCTGCCACTGGCAATGTATTATCCAATGATACGGATGTGAATTCGGGAACAACATTAACTGTTACTAAGTTTACTATAGATGGCAGAGATTATGTGGCGGGTACAACTGCTGAAATTGCAGGTGTTGGAACAGTTACGGTAAATGCAGATGGTTCATACACATTTACACCAACTGCAAATTATAATGGATCAGTTCCTACGATAGGTTATACTGTGAGTGACGGAACAGCTAGTGTAAGTTCCACTTTAAATATTACAGTAACTCCGATAAACGATGCTCCAACAGCTTTTTCCGATACACAAACTGTTAATGAGGATACACCGGCTACTGGCAATGTATTAACCAATGATACGGATGTTGATGCTGGAGCAACTTTAACTGTAACTAAGTTTACTATTGGTGGAGTGGAATATACCGCAGGTGCAACTGCAACTATTGATGGTGTTGGAAATGTTACGGTAAATGCAGATGGTTCATACACATTTACACCAACAACAAATTATAATGGAAGCGTTCCGACGATTGGTTACACAGTAAGTGATGGAACTGCTACTGCAAGTTCAACTTTAAATATTACAGTAACAGCTGTAATCGATACACCAACTCCTGCAGCAGATACAAAAACTGTTAATGAGGATACACCGGCTACTGGCAATGTATTAACGAACGATACAGATGTTGATGCTGGTACAACTTTAACTGTAATTAAATTTACAATTGGTGGTGTTGAATATACCGCAGGTGCAACTGCAACTATTGATGGTGTTGGAACTGTTACGGTAAATGCAGATGGTACTTATACCTTTACACCAACTGCAAATTACAATGGAAGCGTTCCAACGATTGGTTACACTGTAAGTGATGGAACAGCTACTGCAAACTCAACTTTAAATATTACAGTCACTGCTCTAAATGATGCACCAACTCCAGTAGCAGATACTAAAACTGTTAATGAGGATACACCTGCCACAGGCAATGTATTAACGAACGATACGGATGTTGATGCTGGAGCAACTTTAACTGTTACTAAATTTACAATTAGTGGAGTTGAATATACTGCAGGAGCAACTGCAACTATTGATGGTGTTGGAACTGTCACGGTAAATGCAGATGGTTCATACACATTTACACCAACTGCTAATTATAATGGAAACGTTCCGACGATTGGTTACACTGTAAGTGATGGAACAGCTACTGCAAGTTCAACTTTAAATATTACGGTTACTGCAGTTAATGATGCACCAACGCCTGTAGCAGATACAAAAACTGTTAATGAGGATACACCAGCCACAGGTAATGTTTTAGACAATGATACTGATGTTGATGCTGGAGCAACTTTAACTGTAACTAAATTTACGATTAGTGGAGTTGAATATACTGCAGGAGCAACTGCAACTATTGATGGTGTTGGAACTGTCACGATAAATGCAGATGGCTCTTATACATTTACACCAACAGCAAATTATAATGGAAGTGTTCCAACAATTGGTTACACCGTAAGTGATGGAACAGCTACTGCAAACTCAACTTTAAATATTACAGTCACTGCTCTAAATGATGCACCAACTCCAGTAGCAGATACTAAAACTGTTAATGAGGATACACCTGCCACAGGCAATGTATTAACTAATGATACAGATGTTGATGCTGGTACAACATTAACTGTTACTAAGTTTACGATTGGTGGTGTTGAATATACAGCGGGAACTACAGCAACAATTTCTGGCGTTGGAACGGTGGTAGTGAACGCAGATGGTACTTACACCTTTACACCAGTTGCTAATTATAATGGAAGCGTACCGACAATTGGTTACACAGTAAGTGACGGTACAACAACAGCGACTTCTACTTTAAATATTACAGTAACTGCAGTAAACGATGCACCAACTCCAGTAGCAGATACAAAAACTGTTAATGAGGATACACCTGCCACTGGTAATGTATTAACTAATGATACAGATGTTGATGCTGGTACAACTTTAACTGTAACTAAATTTACAATTGGTGGTGTGGAATATACAGCGGGCACTACAGCAACTATTCCAGGCGTTGGAACGGTGGTAGTGAACGCAGATGGTACTTACACCTTTACACCAGTTGCTAATTATAACGGATCAGTTCCGACAATTGGTTACACAGTAAGTGACGGAACAGCAACAGCGACTTCTACTTTAAATATTACAGTCACTGCTGTAAACGATGCGCCAACTCCAGTAGCAGATACAAAAACTGTTAATGAGGATACACCTGCCACTGGTAATGTATTAACTAATGATACAGATGTTGATGCTGGTACAACTTTAACTGTTACTAAGTTTACGATTGGTGGTGTTGAATATACAGCGGGAACTACAGCAACAATTCCTGGCGTTGGAACGGTGGTAGTGAACGCAGATGGTACTTACACCTTTACACCAGTTGCTAATTATAATGGAAGCGTACCGACAATTGGTTACACAGTAAGTGACGGTACAACAACAGCGACTTCAAATTTAAATATTACAGTACTAAAAGATACTGATGGAGATCGTATTCCAGACTCAGTTGACTTAGATGATGACAATGATGGCATACTTGATACTGTTGAAAATGCTGCTTGTAATCCATCATCATCTTCCTGTGATACTGATGGGGATGGTATTCCAAATAATTTAGATCTTGATAGTGATAATGATGGAATAAATGATGTCAGAGAGTCTGGAGGAATTGATAATAATGGTGATGGAGTCGTTGATGGAGGAGTTGATGCAAATGGTGTGCCACTTTCAACTAATGGTGGGTTAACTCCGCTTGATACTGATGGTGATGGAAAAGTAAATCCATACGATTTAGATAGTGATGGTGATGGCATACCAGATTCTGTTGAAAAAGGAACAAATGGTAATAGTCCAGTAGATACAGACGGGGATGGTGTTCCAGATTATTTAGATACTGATTCTGATAACGATGGCATACCTGATAGCGTAGAAAAAGGAACAAATGGGGCTACACCTTTAGACACCGATGGTGATGGTGTTCCTGATTATCGTGATACTGATAGTGATGGTGATGGTATTCCTGATTCAGTTGAAAAAGGAACGGATCCATTAAATCCTGTTGATACCGATGGTGATGGTGTTCCTGATTACAGAGATACAGATTCTGATAACGATGGTATTCCTGATTCAGTTGAAAAAGGAACGGATCCATTAAATCCTGTTGACACTGATAAAGATGGTGTTCCTGATTATCGTGATACAGATAGTGATGGTGATGGTATTCCTGACTCAGTTGAAAAAGGTACGGATCCATTAAATCCTGTTGATACTGATGGCGATGGTGTTCCTGATTACAGAGATACTGATTCTGATAACGATGGTATACCTGATAGTGTTGAAAAAGGAACGGATCCATTGAATCCAGTTGACACTGATAAAGATGGTGTACCTGATTATCGTGATACGGATAGTGATGGTGATGGTATACCTGACTCAGTTGAAAAAGGAACAGATCCATTAAATCCTGTTGATACTGATGGTGATGGTGTGCCTGATTACAGAGATACTGATTCTGATAACGATGGTATTCCTGATAGTGTTGAAAAAGGAACAGATCCATTAAATCCAGTTGATACTGATGGCGATGGTGTACCTGATTATCGTGATACCGATAGTGATGGTGATGGTATTCCTGACTCAGTTGAGAAAGGAACAGATCCATTAAATCCTGTTGACACAGATAAAGATGGTGTTCCTGATTACAGAGATACTGATAGTGATGGTGATGGTATACCAGATTCTGTTGAAAAAGGAGCAAATGGTAATAGTCCTGTAGATACTGACGGGGATGGTGTTCCAGATTATTTAGATACTGATTCTGATAACGATGGTATACCTGATAGCGTAGAAAAAGGAACAGATCCATTAAATCCTGTTGACACAGATAAAGATGGTGTTCCTGATTACAGAGATACTGATAGTGATGGTGATGGTATACCTGACTCAGTTGAGAAAGGAACAGATCCTTTAAATCCTGTTGATACTGATAAAGATGGTGTACCTGATTATAGAGATACAGATAGTGATGGTGATGGTATACCTGACTCAGTTGAGAAAGGAACAGATCCATTAAATCCTGTTGATACTGATGGCGATGGAGTACCTGATTATAGAGATACAGATAGTGATGGTGATGGTATACCTGATAGTGTAGAAAAAGGTACAGATCCATTAAATCCTGTTGACACAGATAAAGATGGTGTTCCTGATTATCGTGATACGGATAGTGATGGTGATGGTATACCTGATTCAGTTGAAAAAGGTACAGATCCATTAAATCCTGTTGATACTGATGGCGATGGAGTACCTGATTATCGTGATACTGATAGTGATGGTGATGGTATTCTAGATGCAGTTGATAATTGTAGAACAGAAAAAGGTGTTGTATCTAATAATGGTTGTCCTGGTGATGATTCTGTCATTACATCAGACATAAACGTCACTAATATTAATGTTCCTGTAAAAGGTAATTTATCTACAAATGATAAAGTAGAACCTGGTACAACTTATGGTACACCATTAGCTGCAACAACGAATCCTGCAGGCGGAACAATAACTATTAATAAAGATGGAACATATACATTTACTGGCAATACACCAGGTAAGTATATATATTATGTTCCTGTTTGTGCAGCAGGTCAAATTACAGCATGTCCATTGGTGCCTTTAGAAATTACCGTATTAGATCCTGCAACTTATACTGATAAACCAGTAGTAAATAATGACGTTGCAACTATTAAATACAATAGTCCAACTACTATAAATATTTTAGCGAACGACAAAGCTGGTAATCCTGGAAGTTCATTAAATCCATCAAGTGTAAGTGTGGCAGTTCAGCCTGCACATGGAACTGTGGTTGTGAATGCGGATGGTACAATTACTTATACACCAGCATCAGGTTATGTTGGAACAGATAGTGTCATATATACTGTATGTGATAATACAACACCAGCTAAATGTAATGAAGCAGTAGTGTACTTTACGGTACATGCTGCAACTATTCCAGCTGTTACAATAGCAGTTGATGATTATAATACAATACCAGGTTCAATTAATGGTTCAAATACGGTATCCGGTAATGTATTAAGCAATGATATAAATACTGGTACATTAACATCAACAAATGCATTAGTTGCTACATTGGTAACAGGGCCAACATCTGCGCAAGGAACACTAGTATTTAATTCAGATGGTACTTATAACTTTACCCCAGCTGTAGGGTTTAGTGGCCCAGTTGATATTGTTTATGAAGTATGCGGAGGTACCCCAATAACATGTGCAAAAGCAACGCTGCATATATTAGTAGATCCAGTTCCAGTAATATTAAAACCTGATTTTAATGAAACTTTAGTAAATATTCCAGTAACAGGAAATGTAAGTACTAATGATGAAATTATCCCAGGCACCAATTATGGCCCTCCACAAGCAGCTGCAAGTAATCCTTCTGGCGCAAACTTTAAAATGAATACCGATGGCACCTATACATTTACTTCAAGTGTACCAGGTACTTATATTTATTATGTTCCTGTTTGTAATCCTGGTCAAACAACTGGTTGTCCTATTGTGCCAATGCAGATAACTGTCATTGATCCAAATATTAAAACCAATCCGCCAATTAGTAATCCAGATGTTGAAATTACGCTGGAAAACACCGCAGTTAAAACAAGTGTATTACTAAATGATAGGGCAACAAATATTGGAGCTGTTTTAAATATAGGTTCATTAGTAATATCAAAAAATCCAGCAAATGGTAAAGCAGTGACTAATCCTGATGGAACTATTACCTATACACCAGCTCCTGGATTTGTAGGAACAGATAGTTTAGTTTATTCTATTTGTGATAATGCAATACCTGCAAGTTGTAAAAATGCAGTTGTTTATTATACGATTAAGCCAGCAGGACTTAGTCCGGTAACTATGGCATCCGATGACTATGTAAGTACTTATCAAAAAACTGCTTATGGTAATTTATTAAGTAATGATAAGAATACTGGCGCAAATAATAATTTAACAATATCATCATATAGTAAACCGCTTGCTTCTCAAGGTGTTTTAGTGATTAATCCTGATGGTACTTATTCATTTACGCCAGCTCCAGGATTTGTAGGGCCAATTGATATAGTATATACAGTATGTGGAGGCACTCCAAAAACTTGTGCGAATGCAACATTACATATTTTAGTAAAACCATTAATACCTACTCAAATATTTGATATTAGAAAATCAGCAAGTGGTATTAAGTTAAATATGGATGGTAGTTTCAATATTAGTTTTAATATCTTAATAAAGAATCTTACAAATGAAAGTATTGATAGTATTAGTATAAAAGATGATTTAACAAAAGTGTTTAGTGATATTAAAGGCGTTAAAGTATTAGGCGTAACCACTTCTGGATTATTAATGAGTAATAATAGCTATGATGGTATTGCTAATATTGAATTGTTAAACATTGTTTCCATATTAAACGCATATAAAACAGATTCAATAAACATATTAGTTAATGTAGGAAATAATAATTCCGGTAATTTCTTGAATACAGCAAATTTAAAAGCGCCAATGAGTTTAGGATTGGTTGATTTAGCTTCAACAGATCCTGCAAGGTTAAGTCCAGATAGCACTAAACGTATACCTACATTATTTGTAATTCCTAAACTAGACTTTAAAATACCAGAAGGTTTCTCACCTAACAATGACGGTATAGATGATACCTGGAATATTATTAAACCATTTGGCTCTAAAGTAGCTGTGAAAGTATTTAACAGATGGGGTAATGAGGTATTCAGAAGCGATGATTATAAAAATGATTGGAGAGGAAAAGGAGTTGCTAATTTCTTAGGGGAGGATGTTCCAGAAGGCACCTACTACTATATTGTTGAAGGCACTGATTTTAATGGAGGTGTTGTGAGATTAGCAGGCCCATTAACTATAAAAAGATAAGCTGATAATATTATGAAATTGAGTATTAAAAATATATCAAAGGGGGTAAAATTATCAGCACTAATTTGCATGTGCTTTATTTTTACACTGTTCGAAAATACATTTGCTCAAACCGAGCCTATGTATTCGCAATACATGTATAATATGTTAGGGGTTAACCCAGCTTATGCAGGTAGTAGAGAAGTTTTGGGATTGAACTTTTTTCAAAGAAATCAATGGGTCGGATTAAGAGGCGCTCCAAAAACAACTTCTTTAAGTTTAGATCAATCTATCAAAGAGGGAAGAGTAGGTTTGGGTATACAAATGTATAGTGATCAGCTAGGTGTTGAAGATGCAAGTGGCGTAAATGGATTTTTATCAAGTCGTATTAAAGTATCTGATAAGGGGATTTTATCTGTTGGTTTAAGTGTGGGTTTAATGAATTACCAATTTAATTCCCTAGATGTGCAAAATAGGTTTACCCCTGGTGATAATACTTTTGTAACGGTCATACCTTCCCAATGGAACCCTTCTGTTGGATTTGGATTGTATTACAATACGGATCAATTTTATTTAGGAATTTCATCGCCAAGTGTATTAAAATCAAGATTAGCCAAATACGAAAATTTTGCGTCAGGTATACAAAAAACGGATGATTTTCATTTGTTTACCACCATGGGATATGTGATTAAAATTAATGAGGAAGTTAATTTAAAACCTTCTACCATGATAAAGATGGTAAGTGGCGCACCGATTGAATTTGACTTTAATACAAATGTATGGCTAAAAGATATGATAGGCTTAGGCGTTAGTTATCGAACAGGTGATGCAGTTTTAGGTATGGCTGAAGTTCAAGCGAGCAGAAATTTAAGAATTGGATATGCTTATGATATGCCATTTTCCCCTTTAAAGGCTTACACAAGAGGATCACATGAAATTATGATACGCTATGAGTGGGGAAGTAGCAAGTCGAAAATTAAATCTACCAGATACTTTTAATTATTTATTATGAAATTTCCACTATATATATTATTTCTTTTACTATCCACAATAGCTAATGCCCAAACAAAACAAGGGCGTAATTTATTAAAGGTAGCTAATCAAGAATATAATAATTTAAGATATTCTTATAGTATTCCTTTTTATAAAAAATATTTGTCAATTTATCCTAATGATACATTGGCTTTAAAAAATATGGCTTCAGCCTATAAAAATGTGAATCAATATGATAGTGCATTAAAATATATGGAGAAAGCAGTATCCTTAGGGCATAAAAGTTACTACTTATTACCTGAGTTATTGGCTACTGTCAAAAAGTATGATGAAGCAATTATTAATTATTCAGCTTTACCAGATTCTGTTAAAACAAAAATTGTGGATGCTAGAATTTATGGATTTAATAACTGGTCAAATTTTTATAAAGACTCCATAGATTATAAAATATTCAACACGATATTAAGTACCCCGTATAATGAGTATAATGTAGTTCCATATAATAGTGGTTTGATTTTTGAGTCAAATAGATTACCCATTAAAAAAAGAAGATTTAACTTATTTAATCTTTTTAAGAAATACGAATTTGGTTGGGATGGTGCAGGATACACGAAGCTATATTTTAGATCTAATGAAGATAATATTAGAACCGATTCTGTTGTTAATTTCAAATGGACTGATAAAAGATTACCTCGATCAGTTGCCGATTATACGACTCAAACAAGTAATGACAATAACAAGTTCTATGGTAATTATGATATTAAAAATGTAAAATATAATGATTCTACTGTTTCGTTATTCAAATTTCAAGTTGGCTTAAAATATAATATTGGTTCAGTTAGCTTTACAAGTGATGGTTTAAGAGCATACTATACACGTAATCAATTGAATTCCAGAGGGGTAAAAAAATTAGAAATTTGGGAATCTCGATTTGTAAATAACAATTGGACTAGGGGGTACAAAATGTTCTTCAATAACAAAAACTATAGTTATTTCCATCCAGCAGTTACGCCCGATGGCAAGCGCTTGTATTATGTAAGTGATGAACCTACTGGACTTGGTGGTACTGATATTTATTATATTGAAAAAAACAATGACGGTTCATGGAAAGCAACAAATAATTTGGGTCAAGTTGTAAATACAGAAGGCAATGAACTATTCCCGACATTTTATGATGGTTTATTCTGTTTTAGTTCAAATGGTCACCCAGGTTTAGGCGGTTTGGATATATATAGGGTAGAGGCAAATAATAAGGATGAATTTGTGGTTAAGAACTTAGGCTATCCAATTAACAGCACTACTGATGATTTGGCATTTTATATCAATGATAATGCCGGATATTTTAGCTCCAACAGAAATGGATCTGATGATATATTCGCTTTTGATTATAAAAAGGCCTTGGTTAAAATTTCAGGTCAAATATTAACAGATTTCAAAAAGATGGGTAATACCAAGGTTTATTTATTTTCATATGATGAGAATGGTAAGAAAATACTGGAGGATAGTACTTTTTTAGATGCAAATTCAAACTATGCATTTAATACTAGACCCAATCAAAAATTTGTTGTAGCTGTGTATGATAAATATGGAAATAAGCATGAAATTGAAGTAAATTCAGATAATTACATCAAAACAAATAATGAATACAATAAATCTATTACATTATTAAATTTACCAATCCCTGAACAAGAATTAAAAGAAATTAAGTTAAAAGAAGATGCAATAAGAAATGCAGAATTAGCTAAACAATCAAAACAATTTGTTAGAACAATTGATTCACTTAAAAGCTTAACAACTGATTATGTTGAATTACACCATCCATTTGATCAGGTGTATATCATTAAGAAAGATTTAAACGATTATTACAAACTCATTGAGCGTGTTAAAAGTATGAAAGGCAAGAAAATTGTAATTGTATCAGCCGCCGATTGTAATGGAGCTTTAGAATACAATGAAGATTTATCATTACGCCGTGCTAAAAGAATATTCAAATCCTTAGCGAATTCATTTAATAATACGATTATTAAACAAGTTGGTGAACGTGAGCTTTTGAAAGATTGTGGTGAAGCAAGAAAGGATATTGAAGAACAAGTAGTTAATAGATATAGTTACATATTTATTTTAAATAAATAAGTTGAAAATTATGAGTAAAAAAACAAACAATCATCCAATTGTTAGTTTAGCAACTAGAGAATTGGAAGTTTATCATATGTTGGCCAAGGGTATGAAAACAAGTGAAATCGCAAATGCATTATCATTAAAGGCAAATACAATTTCTACAATCAAAAAGGTAATTTTTAAAAAATTAGAGATTACCAGTATTTTTGAATTATATAAATTATCTGAAAATATAAAAAATTAAATATGAAATTAGTTACTCTTTTATCATTTCTTTTATTTGGTGTATTTTCCTTAAATGCGCAAACAAAACCTGCAACTGATAATGATATTGCTAAATTTTTGAAATTCACCAATGATAATTACGATATGGGTAAGATTACCAATGGTAAACCTATTGAATACAATGTTGATGTTCAAAATATCAGTAATTCAAATATCACTTTGGATAATGTAATAGTGAGTTGTGGTTGTACTACACCTAAATACACTAAAAATATAGTATTGACACCAGGCGCGCATACAATTATTACTTTAGGTTTCAATGGTGCAGCCATAGGACCATTTTCAAAATCAGCTACACTATTTTTTAGTGGCAACCTAGTTAAGCCAGTTTCATTTCATGGGGAAGGGGTGCAGTAGTTAAATTCATTGTTTAGTTAAATTTCTATTTTTAAAATTCCCGATTGCCGTCGCTTTGCTCCGGCTTCCCATCTATAATTTTACAAAGTTCCCCCCACCAGGATTACCTCCCTTCGGTCGGTGATCCTGGTGGGGGGCGAGAATGACAAAAAAGGGGAAGCCGGTAGTTTTTATGCCAAAAACAAATGGCTGCGCCATTTCTAAATGTATCGTTCACAGCAAAATTGAAGCAAGCTTCATTTTTCTGCTCCCGCTACATTTTGTCACTTCGTTCAGTTTTGGGCATTAAAAAAGGGGCTTTTAGCCCCTTTTTTGTCATTCTGCGGAGAGTTAGGGATTCGAACCCCAGGACCTGTTACAGTCAACAGTTTTCAAGACTGCCGCAATCGACC
>Ga0315909_10000846_pt1 | contig 40901 bp, 35 predicted proteins | sample LakEriMetagenome_11_FD_203527 | JGI IMG/M metagenome (GOLD analysis project Ga0315909, IMG submission 203527) | Freshwater fungal communities from buoy surface, Lake Erie, Ohio, United States - Buoy 2 MA125 | ecosystem: Environmental > Aquatic > Freshwater > Lake | place: USA: Lake Erie, Ohio... | reverse complement strand
ATATAACCAATCACACGTTTTTTGGTACCGGCACATTTTGGGGTGTAAGTGGAGCAACGGGAACGGTAAATGCGACAATTACAAACCTCTATGGTTTGCGCCTTACCAGTCCAGCATCTTCCACTGGTTTAACAGTTACAAATAACTGGGGTATTAGCCAGGAGTGGGGACTAGCGAAGAACTATCTTGCTGGTATCACTGGACTCGGCACTACTACACCCGGTGGCACACTTGACATCAAGGCTGCTGCGGCAACCACACCGCTCATCGTTCAAGGATCTTCGAGTGAGTTTGCCCGCATCGACTCCAGCGGCAGGCTCTTAGTTGGTACGTCTAGTGCGCGGACGAACATTGACTACGCTCTTGGTACTACTGGATCGCAACTACAAATAGAGCAAGCAAATGCAACAACAAACTTTTCTATTGTTCAAAACTTTGATAGTGCAACTATTGGAGCCCCGGCGATATTTACGTTAGCCCGATCTGGGGCTACTTCTATTGGCAGCAGCACAATCGTTGCTAACAACAATCGGGTCGGTGAAATCAACTTTTCTGGTTCTGACGGAACAGACTTCACCGTGGCTGCTTGTATACGCGGCGAAGTAGACGGCACCCCTGGCTCGAATGATATGCCGGGGAGGATCGTACTATCAACGACAGCCGACGGGGCGAGTACTCCGACAGAGCGGATGAGGATTGGACAGCTTGGTTTCATTAAAGCCAGTAACACAGGCGCTTATGCTAACGTAAATACTGCTTACCACGAAATCAATACAAATCAAACCAACCTGCCCTCTCTTTCTGTTTACGCAAGTTCAACCAGCTTTACTTCTGGCGTACTGGACTCAACTTGCGCCACATCTGCAAGCACTGCTTATAGCCTTATAAGGGGATATTCGGGAAATGCCGCCGATCTTGAGTTTAATCTTCGCGGCGATGGCAATGCTTTCGCAGACGGCACATGGACTGGCGGCGGCGCGGACTACGCCGAATTCTTCGAATGGTCTGACTCCAATCCTGAGACAGAAGACCGCCGGGGCATCAGCGTTGTCCTAGACGGCGACAAGATCCGCGAATCTGTTGCTGGCGAGGATCCCATCGGCGTGATCTCTGGCAACCCCAGCGTGGTTGGTGACGCTGCCTGGAACAAGTGGAGTGGTAAGTACCTCCGCGATGAGTATGGCACCTACATCCAAGAGGATTACGAAGTTGAAGATGAGGATGGCAACACTGTTATTCAACAGCGTCGTAAGATCAACCCCGCTTACGACCCTGAATCCGAGTACATCCCCCGCGAACAACGTCCTGAATGGGGATGCGTTGGTCTGATGGGTAAACTTCGCATCCGCAAAGGTCAGATCACTGGATCCCGTTGGATCAAGATGCGCGACATCAACGATTCCGTTGAAGAGTGGTTGGTGCGTTAATCACTTCGGATAATAGTGATATTTTCTTAAAACTGTGCTATAATCAAAGAGTTTTTATACTTTCCTTTTTAGTATAAATTATTAAAAATCTTATAATTTCTATGAATTTTACTGTATACTCTAAGGAAGAATGTCCTTTCTGTTACAAAGTCAAACAAGTTTTAGAGTTGACTGGAAGTAACTTTGTGGTGTATAATCTTAATGAACACTTCACCAAAGAAGAATTTTATAGTGAATTTGGAAATGGAGCAACATTTCCACAGGTCCTTTGTGATGATAAAAGAATTGGTGGTTGTGTAGATACTGTTGAATTTCTAAAAGAAAAAAGAATTGTCTAATACAAACATAAATAAATTTAACCATAGAAATCGTGGTGTTGACGTTCTTTTATACGGGGGTAAAAGAAAGCATCCAAAAAACTTTCACATCATTTTCGAAAAGTTGGTATGCTTTCTAAAACGGGAAGTAACCATCTACTTTGAATTTTCTATTATCGTAAAGAAAAAAATAGTAGTTTCCCGGAGAAAAAACAATGTTGGCAACTAGTTTAGTTTTTGGATCCTTTTTAGCAATATTATTTCTCATAGTGGGATTAGTAACTGGATGGGTTGCAAGAGAATATATGATGAATTATCAGGATCGCCCAAAACTTCATCCTGAGTTTTTTGATGATAAAGGAAATGTGATTCCTGATGAAGTTCTTGCAATTAGTTTTAATCCAGATTATTTTGATTTAGATGAAAATGATGAAGAAGATGATGTTTAACTAAATATTAGAAAATTATTTTACATACTGGTTTTATATGAGCACGACTATACAAAAAAAGACTAATACCAAAGCAAAAGCAGTTAAATCTACAACGGCAGATAAACCAATTAAGGACTTACCTGCTAATCCTTTTGCATTTGAAGTTCTTCAACTCGCTTCTTCTCAGAGATCAAATGTGAAGAAAGTTGAGGTTCTTAAAAAATTTGAAGATAATTCTTTGAAAGCAATTTTCATTTGGAATTTTGATGAAAGTATAATTTCAGTTCTTCCACCTGGAGATGTTCCTTACGCAAGTGTAGGGGAGCAAAGTTCTTTTAGTGGAACAATATCTGAAAAAATTGGAGATGCTATTACAAAAATGGGAGAATTGAATAGCAATTCTCTAGGTTCTCAGGATCAAGGATTTTCTTCAATTCGTAAAGAATATCAAAAGTTTTATAATTTTATAAGAGGTGGTAATGATTCGTTAAGTTCTCTTCGAAGAGAGACGATGTTTATAAATATTCTTCAGGGACTTCATCCTCTTGAAGCTGAAATTGTTTGTCTTTGCAAAGATAAAAGACTTCAAGAAAAATATAAAATTACAAAAGAAATTGTTTCCGAAGCTTACCCAGATATTACTTGGGGTAATCGGTCATAAGAATAAAAAAAATATTGGAGCATATATAATGTCAAAAAATACTAGTGAGGTATCTAGAGTAAAACCTCAAAAAGAAGAAGATATGGAATTTTGGACCCCAGCAGAAAAAGAAACCTGTAAGACCCGTTATGGATGTGAAATATTGATTCAAAATGGATCTTATGCTGAGGTTTGCACAAAAGATGCGCCAAATGATGCTCATATTATTAAGTATGTGATAGATGATAAAATTTGTTTCGACCTTACACGCGGAACAAGAGTTCGTTTGTTCGATATGTACTGGGATAAGTTTCGTGATAATCTTAAGAGTATCAATTGGGGATATGGTAAACATAATCCTAAAACCTGGGGATACAAATCTCCAGAAAAGAAAAAGAGGAAGTGATTTCCCAATACCTGGAAAAAATTTTCCAGGTATTTTTTTGCCCCTAAGATTTTATAAAACTGTAGCATTTTATACAAATTAATATTCACATATTGGGGATTGACTTCTCCCCTTTTTTTATGCTATTATCTTAAAAGAGAATAATGTTTTATGGACAAAGACAGACTTAAACTAATAGTCCGTAATCTTGAACTCTTGGTTGACTCTTTGAAAGCAGAAATTTATTCTGATACTTCTGTTTCTTCTTATAAAGAACCAAAAGTCAAAGAGAAAACAATTCTAGATTATGACGAAATTTTCGAGGATTATGATTAGATGACTAGTAGAGCAAGAGAATTGGTAAAACTTTTAGAAAAAATGACAAAACAGGATCATTTATATCCTCCTGAAAAACTAATTGAAATGAAAAAACAACTGTGGGTTGTGAAACAAGAACTTGCAGAATTAGAAGCAAAAACATCAAAAGGATTTGGAAAGAAATGAGACCAATTAAAGCAAAAGACCTTCTTGAACTTGATTCTCATATGAAGGTTGTAATGATTCGTCAAACACAACTTCCCCAGACTCTTGTTTACCAAGCGGGTAAGAATGATTACTCTGAAGATCCTATTCACACCAAGATGACTCCTGGTGAAAAGGATTGTGGTAAGTGGGTGATCGAACAACTACTGGCAAATGAGAGAGGTCATTGGGGTCCACTGGAGCATCCTGCAATTACTCTGGACTGTGTTGGGTTTGTTCATAATGTGATTGTGCAGGCAAGAACTCACCGAGTTGGTGTGAGTTTTGATGTTCAATCCCAAAGATACACCGGTCGTCGTGTACTTAAAGTTGCCAAGGGTGAACTGAAACCCGAAGAGGTTTACTATGTACGCCCAGAAGGTCTCTACCTGGACCGTAAAGGGCACAAGTACGAATGGACGCGGGAAGATTACGAAAGGCAGTTAAAGTTTTGTCTGGCGGCATCTGAGAGGTATGCAGAGGGTTATGAGAAGCGTGGTATGGCAGAGGAACACCTCCGCGATTACCTTCCCCAGAACATCCGACAGAACTTTGTAGTTTCGTTCTCTCTTCGTGCCGCACTTCACTTCTTGGACCTTCGTGCAAAACTAGATGCTCAAGTAGAGATTCAAGCACTTTGTGAAGGTATGGTTCCTGTAATGAAAGAATGGGTTCCCGAAATCTTTAGTTATTATGAGGAAAAGCGTCTTCATAAGGCACGATTGAGCCCCTAAATATTTTTACAAATTATTATATCTTATGCCTACATATCGCTTCGAAAACACAGAAACAGGTGAAATCTTTGAGAAATGGATGTATATGGCAGATAAAGAACCATTTCTCAATGAAAATCCTCATATCAAACCACTCATTCCAACACAAATGAATGTTGGTGAAGTAGGTGATTGGAGAAATAAACTTACCTCCAAGCATCCTTCATGGAATGATGTTTTAGGTCGTGCTCAAAAAATGCCCGGTTCTGCAGTAAAAAAACTTTAATAACTTATGTCTAGAAGAAAAAGAGCAGATCAACCAATTGGCGTTGGTCTTACCACTCGTCAAACGAAGCGTAAAAAACCACTAAGTATAGATTATTTGATTGATATAGATCCACTTACGGATAATCAAAAGAAACTTTTTGATTCGTATATCTCTCAAAAGCATTTGGTTGCCTACGGGTGTGCTGGAACTGGAAAGACTTTCATCACTCTTTATAATGCTCTTAAAGAAGTTTTAGATGAAAAATCTCCATTTGAAAGAATTTATCTTGTCCGCTCTTTAGTAGCAACAAGAGAAATTGGATTTCTTCCTGGAACCTACGAAGACAAATCAGATATTTACCAGATTCCATATAAGAATATGGTGAAGTATATGTTTCAACTTTCAAGTGATGCTGAATTTGAAATGCTTTATGGCAATCTCAAGTCTCAAGAAACCATTAAGTTTTGGAGCACCTCATTTCTCCGTGGAACAACTCTCGATAATGCAATCATTATTGTGGATGAGTTCCAAAATATGTCATATCATGAATTAGATTCTATCATTACTCGTGTTGGTGAGAACTCTAAGATTATGTTCTGTGGTGATGCCACTCAAAGTGATCTTCAAAAAACAAACGAGCGTAATGGAATTATTGATTTTATGACAGTATTGCGTAAAATGCCATCTTTTGATATAATTGAATTTGGAGTCAATGATATTGTTCGTTCTGGACTTGTCAAAGAATATATTCTTGCAAAAATGGAAGCTGGATTTTAATGTTTAATCATGTTGATTTGAATTTACCTCAACTTGAGAGGGAAACTATAGATGGTGTTCGATATTATAAAGTTCCAGATGAAGACCAACTCTTAAGGTTGGTTTCTATTACTTCAGTTACGAGCCATAAAAATCGCCAGTTCTTTGCAAACTGGCGTAAAAAAATTGGTGAAGAAGAGGCAGATAAAATTACTAGAAAAGCAACCAGTCGTGGAACTGATATGCATACTCTAGTAGAAAATTATTTGCATAATCGAGAACTTCCTTCTGTCCAACCTCTTTCAGATTTTCTTTTTAAAATTGCAAAGAAAGATTTGAACCGTATAAATAATGTTTACGCCCTCGAAGGGTCTTTATACAGTAAACAATTAGGAATTGCTGGGACAGTTGATTGTATTGCTGAGTTTGATGGCGAACTAGCGATAATCGATTTTAAAACATCTAAAAAACCAAAACCACGAGAGTGGGTTGAACATTATTTCGTTCAGTGTATGGCATATGGTTGTATGCTTTACGAGTTGACTGGAATTTCAATTAAAAAACTTGTAATTATTATGGCTTGCGAAAATGGAGAATCTGTCGTTTATGAAGAATATGAAAAATCAAAGTACATCAAACTACTCACCAAATATATTAGAGAGTTTGTTAGACATAGACTGGAATTATATGGAACCAAATAAAGAACTAGAACAAGCAATAGAAAGCAAATTTTTAACACCTTCCAAATTCGCTTTGGAAATTGAAAGCATTGTGGCAGTTGAAAAAATGAATTACATTGATGCAATTTGCCACTATTGCGAAATTAATTGCCTTGAAGTAGAATCTGTTACGAAACTAATTTCAAAACCTTTGAAAGAAAGATTAAAGTGGGACGCAACTCGTCTTAACTTTATGAAGAAAACTTCCCGTGCCAAATTGCCTATCTAATGAGTCCTTTTGAAACATACCAACATTATCTTTCGTTAAAATCTCATTTTACAAATCTAAAATACGATTTCTTTAAGTACGGTGCAAAGACTCGCGCTAGTATGACTTCTTTCAATAAGAGAAAGGACAAATACTGGTTTGAAAAAACATCACGTAAGTACTCCGATAAAGAAGTCGTAGATTTTTTAGTATCAAATTTTGCATCATCTGATAACCCACAAAACTTATGGATTGGAGAAATTATCAATTCTGGAGAAAAAACATACGCAGAGTGGATGAGACGACAGCAGAGTTTAACTTACTTGTTCAAAGAGCAAAGCAACGAATTGTTCTCTCAGACAAAATTAGAGGATGTTTTGAACTGTTCCAAAGGGCATCCAATCGTTCTAAAAAAATTCCTGAGCGGAAATATTAGTCTGGAAACCCTAGTGATCTATGATAGAATATTTCTGTTCGGGAATAATTTTGATAAGAAACTTTTGGATCCTGTGTGGGAAACCGTAAGTTTAAAAATTAAAAAATATTCACCATTTCTAAATATCAATGTGTTTCAATATAAAAAGATTTTAAGGGAAATACTTTATGAGTAATTTTTTTGACTCTGAAATAATTCAAGAAGAATTAAAAGAAATAAACGAATTGCAAGAGCAAATTTACGGAAGTATCTTAACTTTTGGATTGATGCCCCGTGAAGAAAAATTGGAACACATTGATAAGTTGACAGAACTGCTTGAAAAGCAGAAAATCATGTATACAAGACTTTCTCTATCTGATGATCCAACGGCTATTGAAATGAAAGAAAATCTTAGAAAATCAGTAGCTATAATGGGGTTTCCTCCAGAGACTGATATGAATATCTTGTTTAATAGCATGACAAAAACCATTGAATCTCTCAAAAAGTATCTTGACTGACTGAGAAATCTTTGCTATACTATCTAAGTAAATCTCCCGTATCTAACGTATCCGAGGTATCTAATGTCTTTTGCAGATCTTAAAAAGCAATCCAAACTTGGTTCTCTCACCGAAAAACTGGTGAAAGAAGTTGAAAAAATGAATAGTTCCAGTAGTAGTGCTGATGACCGTCTCTGGAAACTTGATGTAGATAAAAGCGGCAACGGGTATGCCGTCGTTCGTTTCCTGCCCGCCCCCGAAGGTGAAGACCTTCCGTTTGTAAAGATTTACTCTCATGCCTTTCAAGGTTCTGGTGGTTGGTTGATCGATAACTGCCTGACCTCCTTGAATCAAAAGTGCCCTATCTGTGAGCATAACTCTGGTCTCTGGAATTCTGGTGTAGATGCTAATAAAGAAGTTGCTCGCAAACAAAAGCGTAAACTGACTTATATGAGCAACATCTATGTTGTGAAAGACCCTTCCAATCCTGAAAATGAAGGTAAAGTCTTCCTGTTTAAGTATGGTAAGAAAATCTTTGATAAGCTCTCTGCAGCAATGCAACCTGAGTTTGAAGATGAGACTCCTATTGATCCTTTTGACTTCTGGCAGGGTGCTAACTTCAAACTGAAGGCAAAGAATGTTGCTGGTTATCGTAACTATGATTCTAGTGAGTTTGCCGCTCAGGGGTCTCTTCTGGACGATGATGATGCTATGGAAGCAATTTGGAAGAAGCAATACTCTCTTGCCGAGTTCCTGAGTCCTGCCGAATTTAAGAGTTATGAAGACCTCAAGAAGCGTCTTGATTACACTCTGGGTTTGAAAGGAAATACTAAGTATCAAGATTCTGAAGATCTCGATGAAGACAACACTCGTGGTTCTGTCAAGGAACTGGATGATGATCTTCGCAGTGAACTGAACAACCTCAAACCCACCCGTCGTGTTGCTGTGGTTGAGGATGATGAGGACGATGATGCCCTTTCCTATTTCGCAAAACTTGCATCAGACGACTGATTCTGTGGTATAATGAGGGGAGTTTCAAGGGACTCCCCCTTTTTTTATATAATTACGGATTGTTTCAAAGAAATGAGTTCTCTTCTCTAAATATTGGTGGATTAAAAGGAGTCTGTATTTTTACTGGATTGCCAGTTCCAGAGATTGTAAAAGGAGCATTTGGACTTGAAAGAAATGAACAACAAGGACTCTTTGAACGTTCAAGACTCTGTATTCATCCACAAACTCAACAGAGCGAGTATAATATCACTTCTTGGTTCGTTTCAAAAGCGATTAGACAATTGCGAAAAGATGCTGAAGTCAAGGCAATCATTTCCTACGCTGATTGTGATTTTCACAGTGGTACAATTTATCGTTCTTGCAACTTTAAGTATTGCGGTCTTACAGATGCAAAAAAAGATTTCTATTATGCAGACGGCACCAAGCATTCACGAGGTAAAATAAAGGGTGCTGATAAGAGTTTCAAACTCTTATGGGATGCTGCTAAATCCAACAGGATTTGATAGTTTTGTATTTTCAGTTTTAATTAATTTTTGATTTATATACTGGGATGATTTATCATACGACATTTCTCTTCTAATATCAAGAAGAGCTTGTTGTAGATATCTTGGTTTTAAAACGTAAATAGACCTTTTTTCATCGTTTTTTCGAATTTCATATTCATAATTACCTATTCCCAAAACAGGGTTTAATGTTATTATTGGAGAATCTGGATCTGGAATAGTAAAATTCGAATCTACTATCTTACCAGATGGAAGAATTAATCTATTTTGAGAATCTCTAACTTCTGTTGTTTCATAGTGATGTATATCATTTAAGTCATCCCCATATATTTCTTCGGCATAATTATATAACTGCGAATCAGAAAGTGGCCACTGATCTCTTACTCTTATAATGTCTGCACATACCAATACAACCCAATCATATTGAGGGCTTCCGTAAAGTTCTTCTGCAACTGTTTCTGGTCTTGCACCATCTGCAATTTGATATTTGTCAAAAATAGTAAAAACATTTTGTAGATCATCACGAAGTTTAACTCTACGAAATATATTTTTTACTAGCAAATAGTCACTAGATGATTTGCTATCTGATAAAAATGATTGGTACTGTAAATTTGGAAGTTCTCTAAAGTAGCTCATTAGAATCCTGTTCCTTCTGCGCCTATTTCCGTATCGTAATCTTCAGCATATATTGGGCTAAGTTCTTGAAATGAAAGACCTAAAATTATATTAACTGGTGCTCCATCAGAATAGGTTGCATAAGTTCCAGAACCAGTATAATTAACTGAAATTCCGTTAAGAGCACAAATTTTAAATCTATTTAGATATGGATGGCGATTCACTCCACTCATATACTCTAATTTGAATACATCTGGTGCTTTTAAAAATAATCCATTACCAGTTCCCAGACCTTGTTTTTTAGCAGCACTATATTGTTTAAATTTTCTAATAATTTGCTTGATTACTTGTGCTTCTTTCTGTGAGCGAGGGACCATATCAAATGCAAATGAAAATGGTTGTCTTAAATTAACGCCAGAAAAAATCAATTCAATATTAGAGTTTGTAACTGCTCCCGCGTATCTTGAAAGTGTTTGGTCTAAAGTTGAATTTCCTCCTAATAATTTATTTGTAGCGAAATTTATAAATAAGGATTGAATAAGTTTTTGAGTAGATCCACTAGTTATTTCATTAAGTGCTTCTTCACCTTTTGCTTTTATTCTGTCAAAGTCAGATTGCACTAAACTTTGAGCTACCCCCCCAGCAGCTACTTGTATTGGATTAAGACTGTTGGGATTCCATGAAGTGGAGTTTGTATCTTTTACGTCATCAGGAATAGGAAGTATAAAATAATCTAATTCTTTTTTTATATCTCTAGGATCTCCTGCAGTTGGCGCATCAAAACGACCTGTAGGAGAACTAAATCCTGGTGCTTTATATTCAAGTGCAGTAATTCTCAAGTAATCATCAGAAGCTTCAAGTTTAGTAAGTGGATATCTAAAAGTCTCTGCCATTTTGGCTATTTTTTAAGTATTTAGACGGATATTCCCAAAAGGTAATCTTCTTAAATCGCTGAGTTCTTCTTGATAGACCTCATACATTCCTCCAGCAACCTCATCCCAGGTATATTGTCTTTCTTCCCCCCAGTGATAATTAAATGCTCTAAATCCCCATTTATAAACATTCGTAACAGCAACTAATGGATTTTGATCATATCTTACATTTGGAGTTTTGGCATTATAAACAAAAATATAATATGCTCCTACTCTTGGAGGATCTCTGGTTTCTTTTAGAACATTCATTAGTTCAATCATCATATCATCAGCATTTTCTGTTCCATTCAAGTTTTTTACAAGTCTTGCAACACGATTTATTTTTGATTTCTGTTGCTGTACTGGTTTCCTAGGCATTAGAATAAATTATCTTCTGTAATTACTTTAAATTCATACCCACGATCAGCACACCATTCTTTTGCTGCTTCCCATTTAGATTGATTTTTAGCATACTCATAGACTTCACTAATATATCTTTTAGTTTGTCTTTTTGGTTTTGGTGGAGGAACAGTCTGTTTTTTTGGTTTAATCTCAATCATATACTTTTTAATTGCCCCACTACTTTCTTTCACTTTGATTAGGAAGTCGGGAAAGTACCTATGAGGTTTTCCATCTAGAGGAGATTTATACCAAACAAACATTTCCTCATTAGACCATTCTAAAATATTTTCATTTGTATCGCAATATTTCATAAATTTACGTTCCCACAGAGATCGATAGATGATATTTGTTGGATCTCCTTTATATTTTTTTGGAAACGATGGTTTATATTTTCCTTTATATGACATCTAAATAAATGTAGCATAATACTCATATAAGGTATTTAGAGTGTCAACAATAAGACCCAGAAGAATATCTGATTTTAAACCACTATTTGGAAATCTAGCACAAACTTCCCATTATCAAGTAATTTTTGGAGGACTACCAATAGCCTTAACAAATTATTTGATACGCAGATCAGTAACTTTGCCATTTGTTGCTGAAAACGCAGGTCTGCTTTGTTATAATGCTTCTCTTCCGACAGCATCTTTTGCTACTAAAAATGTTGATGGAAACTTCACCGGAATTAGTGAAAAATTTGCTACTGCAAGATTGTATGATGAAATTGGACTAGATTTTTATGTTGATAGTAATTATCAGCAAATGAAGTTCTTAGAATCTTGGATGGAATTTATTGCAAGTGGTTCTCATAATCCACTTGGAAGTAGTTTGCCACCAGTAAATCAGGCAAATTCAAACTACTTTATGAGAATGCAGTATCCAGAAACTTATAAATGTAGTTTTACAAGAATTCTTAAATTTGATAGAGATTATAATCAAGAAATAGAATATAGATTTATAGGTCTTTGGCCATATGCTATGAGCGCACCTACAATTTCTTATCAATCATCTGATATTATGAAAGTCTCTGCAACATTTAAATTTGATCGTTACATTGCAGGAAGAGCACTAAGCCTTAACACATTTGTAGGTAACGATAATAATAAGCAATCAAATCAATCTGGTAGTGTACCAAGCCCTAGACTAGTTCCAGTCCGTGGCAATAGTGGTGTTGTTTTTTATGATGCTAATACAGACACCAGAACTACTGCAGAGGTTAATAGAAGATTTTTTGATTCTCAAGGACGCCCAGTTATCAACTAAATAAATTTACTGAAGTTCTTAGGTTATTATGCCTTTACCAACAATTGCAACACCAACCTATGAGTTGGAAATACCATCATCAAAAAAGAAAATTAAATACAGACCTTTTCTAGTTAAAGAAGAAAAAATTCTCATTATTGCAATGGAGAGTGAAGATCCAAAGCAAATTGCAGATGCATTAAAAACTGTAATTGGAAATTGTATTTTGACTCGTGGAATTAAAGTGGATCAATTATCAATTTTTGATATTGAATATCTCTTCTTAAATATTCGTGGTAAGTCAGTCGGTGAAGATGTTGATGTTCTTTTAACTTGTCCTGATGATGGAACAACACAAGTTCCTGCAACAATTAATCTAGACGAGATTAAAGTAGTTATAAAATCAGAGCATTCGAGAGATATTAAACTTGATGACAGTTTAACTTTACGAATGAAATATCCTTCAATGCAAGAATTTGTAAAGAATAATTTTTCAAACGAAGATAATAATGGAGTTCAAGATACATTCAATATGATTGCTTCTTGTATAGAACAAATCTATAATGAAGAAGAATCTTGGGCTGCAGCAGATTCCACAAAGAAAGAGTTGAATGATTTTCTAGAACAACTAACTTCTCAACAATTTAAAGAAATTGAAAAGTTCTTTGAGACAATGCCAAAACTATCTCATACTGTTAAATTAAAAAATCCAAATACTGGCGTAGAAAGTGAGGTTGTATTGGAGGGTCTAACATCTTTTTTCGCCTAGGAATGGCGCATGAAGATCTTGCGTCATACTACAAAACTAATTTTGCCTTGATTCACCATCATAAATATTCATTAACAGAGTTGGAAAATATGATTCCTTGGGAAAGAGAGATTTATATTAGTCTACTTCAACAGTATATCGAAGAAGAAAATCTAAAGAATTCACCGAATGGATAACGAAACTCCTTTTACAAGTAGTATTCAATTGATAGGTCTTCGGGGGCAGTTAGAAGGAGTTCGTTCAGAACTTGTTTCAACTAATAATGGTCTTCAAGGAATTGCAACTTTAATAAGGGTAGACGGTGCTCAGGACCAGCAAAAACTTTTAGATGAAAGAAGAGAAGAGCAACTTTTATCTGAAAGGAAAATTAGAGTAGGTCAAGAAGATGCACTTGAGAGGCAAGTTTCTGCTTCTTTTGTGGAACCTGTGAATAAAGTAGAAAAAACTTTAAATTCAACTTTTAATAACATTTCAAATGCTTTAAAATTTTTATTTGTTGGTGTTATTGGTGGAGTATTTTTAAAAGGTTTAAGTAAAGCAGTTGATATTGGAAAAAGTACTCTTACAGGGGTTGAAAATCTTCTAAAAAATATTTTTGATTCTATAGGATCTGGATTAGGATCTATTAAAGATGGATTTGGATCAGTTATAAAGTCTATTGGTGGAGTTGTAGATGATATTTCTAAGAGTATATCATCTCTTGCTAAATCTCCCCTCAAGGCAATTTCTGATGCTTTTAATAGTATATTAGGAAAAGGAACTACACCATCGACAGATCAAGACTCTTCATCGACAAGTTCTTCATCTGGTGGTGGTCCTATGGGGTCACTACAAGGATTTTTGAGACCAATAACACAACTTGCTTCTGGATTTGGTGCAGGAGCATCTGCTTTGATTGGAGATTACACTAATTCTTCTATCTATGGAACTACTGCATTATTTCCAAATTCAGTTGCAGAAACATCATCTCTAGTATATAATTTTTTTGGAGACAAAGCAAAAGAAGGATTGGGTAATATCACAAATCAACTCCAAAATTCTAATTTTCTTGAAACTTTATCTATTCCAAATATTTTTGGAACGAATGTTGAAGAACCTAATTTAAATGCTTCTACAACAGAAATGGCAGCTCCCGCTGCCGATACGGTTTTAACTTCTACAACACAATCAGCATCAGCAGGACCAATGGAACTTAAAGTAGTTCCATTTAGATCCGATCAGTCTCAAGTTCAAACTCCACCAACACAACAAAGGAATTTACAACCTCCTGCAGAACCTGCTCCAGATGTTGTCTATCTTCAAAGTGGCAATCAACAAGAATCTACAATTTCTTCTAGTGGGGGTGGAACTTTAACTGATGTTCCATTAATTCCTTCTGCAAATCCTGATAATTTTTACACATTATATGCTCAACTCAATTATAATGTGGTGATATAAAATGGCAATAAAACCTACAATTTCTCTCAAAGGTTTAACATCCTCAGCATCACAGACTGGAAAAACAGTTAAAACGATACAGAGTTCTTTAAATTCTAATGCAAAACAAAAGAAAAATTTGTATTCGAATATTAAAATTCTTAAAAAAAGAAGAGAGGATAGAGATAAAAGAGATATTTTACAAACTCAATTACTAGCACCTACTCTTGTAAGATCCAGAGGAGGTCCAAAGGTTTTATCAAGAATTACTCAACAAGGATTGAATATTGGTGATAGACTAATTGGATTTTTGAAGTATGCCACTGCTGGTTGGATTTTAGGTAATCTGCCAACTTGGGTTGCATTAGGAAATCGCCTTGTTGGAAGACTTAGAACTGCTGGAGGTATTTTAACTAATTATGGTGATGAGACTCTAAAAGTATTAACGGGAATCACTAATGTTTTTGGTACAGCTTTTAGTAATATTTTGAGTTTTGATTTCTTGGATAGTTCTTCAAAATTGAAAAATTCATTTGAAGATCTAATGACAAATGTTGATGATTTAGGAAAAGGAATTCTAGATGCATTTAATGTAATTCTTCAACCTTTTACTGATATTCCTCCACTTGGTTCTGATGCATTAGAAAGAGAAAGACAACAACAAGAAAGTAGACGACAACCTTCACCATCATCCAGAACTCGTGGTGGAAATGCTGATTTTTGGACTTTAGTTGCTGTTGCTGCCCGTGAGGACAGCGATCCACAAGGGCAAGCAGATGTGGCGCAGTCAATTTATAATCGTGTAGCAGCAGGAGTATTTCCTGGTGGAAAGGACATGAGACAAGTGATTTTGGCAAAACGCCAGTATCAACCAACTCGTGATTATCCCGAACGAAATTCATCTGGAAACACAAATTCAGAATGGTATCAAATTACTGATGCAAAATCAGCAGCAAAGGCAACAGGGTTTGATGAAGCAACAATTAAAGGAGTTGCTAATAATCTTACAAATCCAACATTACAAAAAAATGCGGCATCCTGGGTTGAAAATAGAACTGATTTTGTAGGAAAAGGTCTTACTCCATCCAATCCCAGTTCTACTGATTTGAGAAGGAGAAATCCTAATGACAATATGTTTGGAACTTTTGTAGGACCTGGTTCATATGAATATGGAAGAACAAATAGATCTTCATCATCTATTCCAAATTTAGGTTTAACAGCACCATCCCCATCTCCGGCAAGACCTACTCCATTATCCAATTTTGCTGCAGTTTCTGGAGATAGTGGTTCTTCTATGGGAAGAAGACCTGCAAGAGTTCCTTTTAGTCCATTCAAACCCAATTCAGGTGCTGTTATAACGTCTACTATGGGATTGAGGGATGGAAGGACACACACTGGATATGATTTAGCAGCTCCATCAGGAGCTCCACTTTATGCATATTTTTCTGGTATTGTTACACACGAAAATCGTGCTCCTGGAAGAGGTCCTGAACACGGAGCTGGGTATGGGTATTGGATTATATGGAAAGATGATGTTTATGGTTCATATCATTTCTTTGGTCACATGTTAAAGCCTGCTGAGGTTAAAAAAGGTCAAAGATTTAATCAGGGAGCATTGTTAGGATATGTTGGAAATACTGGAAGATCTACTGGACCTCATTTACACTGGGAGATCTCAAAAGATACTCCAGATTCAATGGGAAATTTTAGAACTCGTGAAGATATTCCAACCTGGTTAAAAAATCATCCAATTAAGAAAACTCCAGCCCAAGTAACATCTCAATCAAGATCATCAGTTCCACTGCTTCCTATCTCCCCAGCAGTAACTACTCAAGAAGAACAGCAAGCACAAATAGATAGTTCTTATAGAGAAGGTCTTGCGGAAGGAATAACGCAAGAAAGGCAGGGGAGAAAAGTAGTTGTAATTGACGACAGAAGTTCTCCCATTATACAACAAGTTATGGTAGGTGGTGGAGGTGGTGGTACTGTATTTTCAATTAATGAATCTGCTATGTTAAATAATTTTATTAGAAACAAACTTCTCCTAGATTTAAATTACGTCTAATGTCAATTAAACAGTCAATATTTGAAGAAATTACAATTGAGGCAAATGATCAGTCAAGAACTGTAGATATTACATCAGGTTCTGTAGCAATTGATTATTATGAGGATATATTCTCCCCAACTATTACTGCAAAAATTAGAGTTATTAATACAGGTAATACAGTTGTTGGTCCGGACAGTAAAGATAACCAATTGCAAGCAATTTATACTGGTCTACCTTTAAGAGGTGGGGAAAGAGTTGGTATAAAAATTGCAGGGAATAGTGAAGAAAATCCAGGATTAGATTTTTCTACAGATCCAAAAAGTTATTTGTATGTATCTAGTATTGCCGATGTGATTGCAGAAAATAACAAAGAAAGTTTTACACTTAATTTGGTTTCAAGAGAAGCAATCACTAATGAAACCACTAGGGTATCTAGAAAATATGCAGAGTTACCAATTAGTGAATCTGTTAAAAAAATTCTAGAAAATGTTTTAAAAGTCAATAAGATTGGAACAATTGACAAAACCTCAAACAAATATAGTTTTATTGGAAATTTAAGAAAACCATTTACGGTATTAACTTGGTTATCATCAAAATCAGTTCCTGAAAAGTCTGGAAATGGAACAGCAGGATTCTTTTTCTTTCAAACAGTAGATGGATTTCAATTTAGATCAATTGATGTATTGAGTCAACAACCAAAAAAAGCAACATATATCTATAGTGAGGCAACTGAAACATATGATGCAGATGGTAACAGAATCAATAACGACTTTAAAATTTTAAATTATACCATACAAAAAAATCACAATTTAATTGAAAAACTAAGGTTGGGAACATATTCAAATATAAGATACTTTTTTAATCCACTTACAGGAAATATTACTGAACCAGGAAAAGTTACATTTAAGTATAGTAATTATGCAGACAAAACAAACAATCTTGGAAAAGAATTAATTAATCTTCCTAAAATTTCTGATAATGCTGGAAAAACTTTAGGAGATTGCCCGACGAGAATTGTTACGGGAATTCTTGATATTGGTACAATGGATAAAGGAATTTCTAGAGAATCTAATGCAGATCCTACAGAGTATCAATCACAAGTATTGATGAGATATAATAATTTATTCATTCAAACTTTGAATGTAATGATTCCTTCAAATACAAATTTAAGAGCTGGTGATGTAATAGAATGCCTTTTCCCTAAAATTTCTAGATCTTCTACTAGAGAGTTTGATGAGGATCAAAGTGGTCTATATATGATTAAAGAGTTATGTCATCATTTTGATGCTACTCGTTCTTATACTTCTTTAAAATTAATTAGAGATACTTTTGGTAGAAAATAAACACATATGTTAGACCAATCATTACTTCAAAGTCACTTTATAGGTAGAGATGGTTTCCGTTGGTGGATGGGACAAGTTCCTCCTGTTGAAGTATGGCAAGAACAAGCAGATAAAAATGGTTGGGGACTTAGAGTTAAAGTTAGAATTCTTGGATATCATCCTTTAGAATCAACTGATTTGAGTAATGAAGAATTACCTTGGGCGTTGGTAATGCTACCAACAACTGCAGGATCTGGTGCTGCTTTTTATGGAACCAATCCAAAAATAAGCCAAGGTGATATGGTAATTGGGTTTTTCCTAGATGGGGATAATGCTCAAATTCCTGTTATTATGGGAGTATTGGGAAAAACAAATGAATGGGGTGATTCTGGATATCAAAATCCCTTTGTACCTTTTACTGGATATACTAAAAATATATCAAAATCAGATACATCTATGAGAGGAGATCCTACAGGTCTTCCCACAAATGAGGATACAACTAGATCACAAGGAGTACATCCAGCAATTGATCCTAAAAATGGAGCAACAACATCAAGTGCAATAGGCACAAAAGTTGTAGCAGCAAATACTTGCGATAACACTACCCAACCTGTGATTAAATCAGAAATTGACAATCTACTTAAGTTTGTTCAAGAAAAACAAGCAAAAATAGGAGAGTATCAAGAGAAAGTTAGAAATACTGCTGAAGTTATTAAAGGTGCCTTGGGTTGGGTAATTAATGAAATATTTAAAAGGTTAGAATTATTTCTGGTAGGTGATACAGAAAAACCTGGGATTATACCAAGAGGAATACAAGCATTATATACTGCAGTTTATGGAGCAACATACGCAGCTACTCAAAATCCAGGAGTTGCACATCTAGCTGGATGTAAAGCGGAAAATGCATGTATTGTTCCAGTTCAATTACTTGAAAAAGCAATTGTTTGTGTTAAAAATGCAGTCATAGATGGACTAGCAAAATTTATAGTAGAAATTTTATACTCACTCATTCAAAATGTAAAGTCTTTTGTAACTTGCGCTGCAGAACAATTTATTGGTGTGGTATTAAATGCAGTTGTAGATCAGGTTTCAACTGGTTTAACATCTGCTTTAGATGGAATTCTCGGTATTTTGGGAATTGCTTTTAATGTTGCTAGTTTTTTACGTGGAGGATTATCTGGTTTATTTGGTGCTCTTGATTGTGGGCAAAGCAATACAAAATGTGATGGTGTAAAAGAATGGATAATTGGTGTTGGTCCGGTAAGTCCCCAAAGCACTAATCTCCAAAATATTATGGATTCAGTTAATAATATTTCATCTCTTGTCGATTCGACAGTTCAAGGAGCGTCTGGTGTAGTAGGTAGTTTTCAAAATTCTGTAGATTCAATTAATTCAGCTGTAGATATTTTGAATGGAAATTCTTCACTGGAATTTGGGGGAGACATTAACTCTTGTTATACTGGGACTCCAACAAGTTGTGGTCCTCCAACTTTGAAGATTTTTGGTGGAGGTGGTATAGGTGGTACAGCAGCTCCAATTTTTGGATCTATAATTCAAAATACGACACTATATCAAAACGTATCTCAAACTGCAAGTATTATTGGTGCTACTATTACAAACATAGGTTCGGGATATCGTTTTCCACCATTTGTTGAAATTACTGATAATTGTGGGTTGGGATATGGCGCAAAAGCAAGATCTGTAATTAACGATAAAGGAGAACTTGAGGCGATTTATATCGTATCTCCTGGGATTAATTACCCAGTTGGAGATCAAGAACCTAATGGTGTTACAAATACTATTATTCAATCTTCTGGACTTAATTATTCTCAAGGTGATACGGCAACTGATGATTTTGGAAATGAATATGATCTAACTATTGAAAATGGAAGGATTATATCTGCTAGACCAATAAATAGTGTTGAAATTGCAGGTCTTCCAATAATTACTGTAAATTCTGACACTGGATTTGGTGCCGTTATAAGCCCAGTATTTGGTCCTATTTTCCCAGGAACTAAAATTCAAACTCAAATAGATTGTCCAATATAATTTAAATGAAAAAAACTGCATCAAAATTAAATTATGAGGCTAAAGATTATATTAGTATTGGTCCAAATTTTGCAATTACGACCAATGATCCTAAAACAAATGCTGACTCTTCATCAGTATTTAATATATACTCTTTTTCCAAAGAAAATAATCAACATTTACAATCCTTTAATCAATCCGGATCTTATAAGATTTTAAATGATAAAGGTATTGAAATTGCTGCTGGAAAAAAAGGATCTGATGGTAATGTTGATATTTGTATTACAGGTCAGGGTGGTGATATATGGATTACTGCAACAAGCACCGGTGCTGTTAAGATAAAAGCACATACCATAATGATAGAGGCTGGAGAAGATTTAGATCTAAAAGCAGGTAGAAATATTAATTTAAATGCTGGATCTGGAAGAATTAAATTAGAAGCCGACAAAATAGATGAAATTGCTATAAATGGTAATGCAGTTACTAATAATTTCCTTGTGAGGGCATTTTCTTTGGCACATAATTATGATGCAGTATCTCAAATAGCAAAAGGTCAAGATTTACTTTCATCAATACTAGGATCTGTAGGAGTAGGTTAATGGGTCTTATCTCACTTGTTTTAAAATTTTTAGGATTTCCAGATTTTCCACAAAAGGGAGAAAAAACTTATAATTCCACTGAAACAACCTTTGGCAGTAATGTAATTATTGCAGGAGAAACAGTTCAGCAAAGTAATTCTGTTACTTTAAGAGAAAAAATGGTTTGTGGAAACTTATGGATGCTTAAAAATCCATTTGATCTAAAACCAATAATTCCAAATATTTTTGGTTCTTTTGGGATTATTACTGGGTGGTCTGGAGTTTTTGTTACTGGAATCACACAAACTCTTGGAACAGTTTTTGAGATTGGATCGTCTATAAAAACAGGTGCCTTAGATGTAGATTATTCTGCAATGACTAATAATTTTGCAGGATTAAAGGCTGATGTAGTTCCAGAGCATTTTACTATTAGTCCATCGGATGATTTAACCTCCCCAAAAGGAAGCTTAAATGGTTTTTGGACTTTCAATGGATTTAAAATTTCTACTGATCCAGATGCCACTTCTGATATTCGTTTAAAGAAAAATATTGAGCGTTTTGACAATGGATTGAATATTGTTCTGGATTTGAAGCCAGTTCGTTTTGATTGGAGAGAAGATAAGTGTCCATCATCATTCTTGCAAGAATTTAGAGAACCTGATGATGAATATGGATATCCTGGAAAGGTCAAAAGGCAATATGGTCTCATCGCACAAGAAGTTGAGGAAATTGCTCCAGATCTTGTGGGTGAAAGAAAAATGTATAATGAGAATTATAAATTGATTCGTTATGAAAAAATAGTCCCCATTTTAATTTCTGCAGTTCAGGAACAACAAAAACAAATTGAAGATCTTCAAAAACAGATTAATGATTTAAATCAGCAAAATAAATAAAAGCAAAGAGAGATTGAATAACAATGATTGATGAAAATTTGAAAAATGATGTTCTTAAAATTCTGGAAGACGAACAAACTCAACTTATTAATGTATTAGATCCTCAAACGGGAAAATCTGTTCCAGATACTATCAGTATTATTGAGACTAAAGTAAATTCTGATGGATCTCTAACTGAAAAAGTTACAGAACAACCAAGCAATTATTTGAATGAAGGTGTTGATTCTGAATTAAGATCTAAATTTGCTTCTGAGGCTATTACCCTTCAGCAGTTTTGTAAAGTTATAGATGATAAGATTATTTCTATAAACAATCAAATTAATATAAAAAAAGAACAAATAGTTATATTATCCGAAGAAGCAGAAAATGGGAATTGTTGGCCTGGAATTGCATATAGTGGTGGTATTTTTAGTTTTCTAGGAACATTTTATGGAAGTAGTATTGTTGTAAAAGAAGAAGTTGAAAATCTTCGCATATATCCAAATGTTGCAGGACCTGCAGTAAGATATGATACAATTAATCCCTTTGAACCAGACTCTGTAAATAATCTTACTTCAGAATATTCTGGATATGGATATCAAAATTTACAAGATCCTAATTTTTATAAAAATAAAGATGGAACATTAACTGGAAATGGAGTTGATGGTAGTGGAGGTAATATAGGAAATGGTAGATTCGATATATCAGAAACTCAATCTGATCATAATGCACGAGTCATAAGTGTATTCCGTACTTATAATGGTGCCACTGATCCTGCTAGATGTGTTGGAATTGGAACGAGTATTCGAGTTTTATATAATGAAATTATTGAATTAAGAAAGCAAAGAGATTATTTAAGAGCAGATTTAAATACAATTAAAGAAAATAAAAGTGAAAAAGAACTTGCTGCTTGGGGATCTAAAAGAATCGATAATCAAGTTGTAGCAAGAGAAACAAAAAATCTAGGAGCAATTGCTGCAGTTAAAAACTACAATACTGATGTAACAATAAATGCTGATGCTGCTGTTTTATATCTAGATGTTGGAGATCCTGATTCATATTCAGGTATTGGAACAATTTGGTATGATAGAAGTGGATATGGAAATAATGCCACGATATATCCAATAGGTACTTCTATTTCTTATAGTATTTCTGATGGCAATTACTTTACATTCAATGCAATTGATCAATATGTACAAACTGGAATTAAAACAACAAATCAATCTAATGTTTTAGGTGCAGGAACAACCTGGACAATGGAAACCTGGTTTAAGGTTAATGGAGGTCCATCCAGTATCTTTAATTCAGTTGTATCTGCTGCTGGTACAGTTAGACCTATTTCTGGTATTATTACCGGTATTACAACCACGAGCATTGCTGTAGGTCAAAATGTTGTGGGATTATCGACTATTGTTTCTGTTGGAACAACCGTAACTGCAATTGGAATTGGAAGCGTTTATATCAGCCCCAAATCACTTAATATTAATACGGTTTCATCAACTTTTACTTTTGGAAGTTACTCAAACTATGCAAACACAATTGTAGATGTAAATGCTTCTTCTACAACTACCAACATGTTGGGCATTTCTTATGGTCAAAGTGGAATATTTTCTGGAATTTCCACAGGTCGCTTAATCTATACCGTGTCTTCTGGTGCTGCGACTACAACTCTTGTTGGGTCTGCAATTACAAATGGTGTTTGGTATCATGGAGTTGTTGTAAGAAATGGGACAAATAATACAAAACTTTATGTAAACGGGGTTAATGTTTCTACTTTTACTGGAAATATTACTCTTGGGACAGCGAGTACTACCACTACCAAAATTGCTGCCTGGACTGATGAAAATATATACTCTAATATATCTTTATCAGTCGTAAAAGTTTATCAAAAATCTTATACAGATGATGAAATTAAGAATAAATTTGATGCCTCATACAATAGGTATGGCATTGTTGGTTGAAAATGGGGGTTGACACCAGGATCCGGATCCCCTATAATATGGGGGTAATCAACGGAACACTGAATGAGCACCGCACAAGAAACCGTACAAGGCATTGTGATTGATGTATGCGCCCGCACTTTCCTTCTTCTTAGTGACCAGGGAAACGAAAAAATGGTAGAATGTGATACCGTTGAAGAGTTTATGAATGTGCTAGACGTTGTAACTAGTAATCTTAATCCAGAACAAATCAAATATGCTGATCTTGCAGTCTATGGAAAAGACAACTATTAAAAATTTAGAAGAAACTTTTGATGAGTATCTTGAAAAAATAGAAAAGGATGACCCTTTTCTATTTGAAACTAATACTGGAAATGTTCTTGTCGGCAACTATAATGATGATGAACTCATACGAATACACACTGAGTTGAACAACGAAGCTCAGTAGTATTCTGAGTTTTTATGGGGGTATAGCTTAATGGTTAGAGCGGCCTGCTTATAACGGGTTAGTCTGGGTTCAACTCCCAGTATCCCTATTGCTATTCGTTATTTGCGAATAGCGAATGCCCCTTTAGCAATCTGGTGAATGCACCGAACTCATAATTCGGCTGAGGCGTGTTCGATCCACGCAAGGGGCACTTGACTATTATGATTCTTTGAGTTATAATGGTCTTATTGGGAGATTGGTGGAATCGGTAGACACACCAGACTTATGAAAATTGAGCCTCATTTAGGAAACTTTATGAGTGTAATTCCTCAAATTCGGTGAAACCTGTAAAATGGCAATACCGAGCCAAGCATCGCAAGATGAAGGTGTAGAGACTAGACGGGGAACACCTAAACCGAAAGGTATGGTGAAGGTATAGTCCAGACCACAAACCGAAAGGGTAGTGAAAACTATAGTGGTATGAAAATCTGTTGGGCGTATGCCCGTGGGAGTTCAAGTCTCCCATCTCCTACTTAAAATAAATATAAGATATTGGAAAAACCCAATGTCTTTTAAATACAAAATCACTCACGCACACTGTTGGTATAATAATGGCAGTATGATCGTGAAGATGTATTTCATTAACGAGATTCCATTTACGTTTGATGAATTGCCTGATGGTCATTTGTATGATCAAGAACTTTGTAGAGAAGCGGATAAGTATCGTACATTCGAACCAGAAGACTTATATAGAAACTCATTCTATCTTATAGACGAAGAAGCACATCCTTGCTTCTTTCCAGTTGAGTTAGAAAACCCTGAAGATTTGCCAGATGAACTTGAATTTGACTATGGTGGTGAAGTTTGACTTCATAAATAAAACATAGAATAATTTAGAAGTAATAATCCAATGCCTCTGAACAAGCTGGATAACTTTATCAAAAATACTGAAGGTCGCATTCTTTATGTAAACCCAAATGATCTTGATGCGACAGATGCTATTACAAATGAAGGCAATTCTCTTGCCCAACCATTTAAAACAATTCAAAGAGCACTGTTAGAGGCAGCAAGATTTTCATATGTAAAAGGAAATAGTAATGATTTAATTGAAAAAACTACAATTCTTCTGTTTCCTGGGGAATACCTCGTTGATAATAGACCTGGTTATGCAATTTATGACAATAGTGGATCAGCATTTGCAGTTTCTAGAGCAGGTGGAGCTGGAGTTTTAGCTTCTTCAGTACTTTCTCTTGGTCTAGATTCTAATTTTGACCTAACACAAGAAGATAATATTCTTTATAAATTTAATAGTTTTTATGGTGGAGTTGTAGTTCCAAGAGGAACATCTATTGTTGGTTTAGATCTTAGAAAAACTAAACTTCGCCCCAAGTACGTTCCAAACCCAACAGATCCAACAACACCAAACTCTGCGATTTTTAGAATTACTGGTGGTTGTTATTTCTGGCAGTTTTCTCTTTTTGATGCTGACCCTACAGGATTAGTTTATACAAATCCAGATAATTATGGTGCGACTTTCACAGCAACGCCAGAGTTTTCTCACCATAAATTAACCTGTTTTGAATTTTGTGATGGAGTAAATTCAATTGCATCGTATGGTCTCACAGACCTTGATATGTATTACAGTAAGCTATCAAATGCTTATAATTCATATCGTAGTATTGATCAAAAGTTTCCAAGTTCTTCTGAAGGATTCAATAAGAAAAATCAAGAGTGGGAAATTGTTGGAGCATTTGCATCAGATCCTATTTCTATCTCATCAATTATTTCTGGAAATGGATCCGCTGCAACAAGTATTGTAACAGTTACAACAGCAACTCCTCATAAATTAAATCAAGGAACTCCAATTAAAATTAAGGGTGTCAGTGGATCTGGAGTTACCTATCCTTATAATATTTCCACAACAGTTCAAAACGTTACAAGTTCTACAACATTCACCTATTTACTACCATCACTTGCATCTTATCCAGGTATTAATCCAAGTCCAAGTGCTGTTGGTGCAACAGTTACTGTTGAAACTGATACTGTTTCTGGAGCATCTCCATATATCTTTAACTGCTCTCTCCGTTCTGTATGGGGAATGAACGGTCTTCATGCAGATGGTAGCAAATCTTCTGGATTTAGAAGTACTGTTGTTGCACAATTCACTGCAATTTCTTTACAAAAAGATGATCGTGCTTTTGTAAAGTATGACAAAGTTTCGAGGTCATATCAAGGAGTCAATTATACTACTGTCAACGGATCTCAGTTGCCAGAAGGAGCATCTCAAACAGATTCTACAAAGGTTTATCACTTAGATTCAGATGCCGTTTATCGAAATGGATGGGAAACCAGTCATATTAAAATTTCGAATGATGGATTTATTCAAATTGTTTCAGTTTTTGCCATTGGATTTAACAAGCACTTTGATGTAAAATCTGGTGGTGACGCATCGATTACAAACTCTAACTCTAACTTTGGACAATTTTCATTATCTTCCGAAGGATTTAAAGCAGAAGCATTTAGTAAGGATAATAAATCATTTATCACTTCTATTATTCCACCAAGGTCTATTGGAGAAGATGAAGATGATATTCAATGGTTATCATTTGATGAAGTATTAACAAAAACAGTTGGAATTTCAAGTCATCTTTATCTTTATGGATTTGATTCTCTTAATACTTTACCACCTTCACAATCTCAAGGATATAGAATTGGTGCAAGAGGAGGAGATATACTTTATCTAACAACAGGTTCAAGCACATATACTGCTCCTGTTTATATGTGCGACAATCAAATTGCCGAAAGTGGTTTGACTACAGCATTGGGATCTACAAGTTCAGTAAAATTACATCGAGTTACTTCTGGTCCAACTTCTAATTCATTTACCATTGGATCAAATAAGTTACTTACTGGAGAAAGAGTAAAAATTGTAAGTGATATTGGGGATCTGCCAGAAAATATTATTCAAAACAATAATTATTATATCATTAACAATGGAGATGACAATACTGTAAAACTAGCATCAACTGTTACAAATGCTTTTCAGGGGCAAGCGATACAAGTTTATGGTGGAACAAATCTTAAAATTTTAAGTAGAGTTTCTGATAAAGACGCTGGCGATTTAGGATCTCCAATTCAATATGATCCACAAAACAACAACTGGTTTATACACGTAGAGGTAAATAGCGGAATTTACAGTGCTTTTGCTAATAATTTAGTACCAGAGTATGCTACAAATAGAACACCATCTTATGTTAGGCGTTACATTGACCAAAGAAGTTTAGATGAAAAACTTTATAAGTTCCGTCTTGTAATTCCAAAAGAACAAGAAAATGCTAGAAATCCAGAAAATGGATTTGTAATTCAGGAATCTAGTTCAACTGGTGCTAGAAGTAATACCGACTTTACTAGAACAAGTATTGGTAGCACTGATTATGAGTATAACAAAAATCCTAGATTCATTACGACTTGTTCACAAAGTTCTGGTACTGTTACAATACTAGCAGAACTTCCCCACAGTCTTCAAATTGGAGATATTGTTAGTGTTAAAAATGTACAATCTTCAACAAATATTTCTGGAATAGGAAATAGTGGTTATAATGGTAGATTTGAGGTTACTGGTATACAGGATGCTTATACATTCCAATATTCAACAACTGATATAAATGGATTATCGCGTAATGTTGGATCGTTTACACATAATGTAGGAATTAGAAGTACAAATCTTCCAAGATTTGAAAAAAATGATTTAAGAAATAATTTATTTGTTTATAGAAGTGAAGTAATTTCTCCATATGTTTATAACCAACAAGATGGAATCTATCACGTATATGTTTTAAATTCTAATAATGCAATAAGTGATGAATTTACAACTCTCAAATTTGGACAACCATTATCTAATCTATATCCAGAATTAGACAGAGATAATGCAGATTCAAATCCACCAGCAGCGAAAACGTTTGCAAAACGATCACCTATTGGTGCGGTAGTTACAAATGAGTTGAAAAAGAGCATTACTAAAGAAAGTGCTGATCTTTTACTAAAATCTGTTGGACTTGGTATTACAATTTCCTCAGTTGTAAATGGATCTGGTATATCTACAATTACATTCTCAAGATTCCATGGATTTGCTGGTATTAATACTGGAACAATCACTGCAGGTAGTGGATATAATAATGGAACTTACTATAATGTAAAACTTTTAAATAACTCTCAAACTGGAACTTGGAATGGTGCCACTGCGAAAGTCGTTGTTTCTAGTACTCAAGTCACATCTGTTGATATTATAGCACCAGGTTCTGGATACAGTGCAACTGGATTATACTTTGATCAAACTTCTATTGGTACAGGAGATGGTGCTGCAAGATATACAATTACTAATGCTGGAATTTCAACAAATATTGGTGATGTTGTTCAGTTTATAGGTGTAGGTACTACTTCGAGTACTCATCATGTAATTACATCTGTCATATCATCTACACAAATTGCTGTTGGAAGAACATCTGGTGATCCAAATATTTTAGCAACACAATCTATGTTTAATGTGGGACCTTCAGCGCCCATATTGTTAAGTCCATATAATAGTTTTACAGGAATTACTACGTTTAGAACAACCAGAGCACACGGATTATTATCTGGAAATAGATTCCAAATCATAGATTCAAATTATAATAATTTGGGTGAATATATTGTAAAAGATAGACTAAGTTATAATGAATTTACAACTATTACCAATAAACAAATTTCAGCACCTAATGGATTTGTATTAAAGCACGGATTATCTTCAAATGAAGGTTCTTCAGATAGTTCAAATGAAAATTATGGAATTAGACAAGTTTCTTTCTATTCGAAAGATTCATTTACTTTGACTGCAGGAATTACAACTCAAACAACCATTAATATTAGTTCTTCTGGAATTGGAACAAGTAAAAAACTTCCTCTTGGTTCTTACATTCAAATTGATAATGAAATCATGAGAGTTACCAGTAGTAATAATAATTCTACTGCATCTGTTATTCGTGGAGTTTTTGGAACAGTTCAAGAAACTCATGATGCAAGTTCTCTAATTCGTAAAATTAACCCATTACCAGTAGAACTTCGTAGACCATCAATTCTCCGCGCTTCTGGTCATACATTTGAATATCTTGGTTATGGACCTGGAAACTATTCCACAGGTTTACCTCAAGTACAAGTTAAGACATTAAGTGATGAAGAGAATTTCTTGGCAAATTCACAAAAACGTTCTTGTGGAATTGTTGTTTATAGTGGTATGAATAATGCTGGTGATATTTTTAACGGAAACACCAAGACTTCTTCAGCAAGTGGTGAACTTATTTCCTTTGATATACCAAGCCCAACTATCACAGGAGAAGATCCAAGTGCTCTTAATTCTGTTTTTGATGAAATTACTGTTAAGAAGAGAATTCTTGTTGAAGGTGGTTTATCTGGAACAATACTTTCTCAGTTTGATGGTCCAGTAACCTTCAGCAAAGAAGTTAGAGCGAATACAATTGATGTTTCAAATGCAATTCGTGCTACAAGATATGATAACTTTAAGTTGAGTGATCTTCCTCAAACTAGTGAACCAACTTTTGCTCAAGGTCGTGTTTTAAGAGTCAATAGTAATGCGAGTGGTTATGAACTAGTTGATTCTAATAATTTAGAAATATCCAACCTTACAAGTTTTGGAGTTAGTAATGACCCAACAATTTATGTTGGAACTGGATCAACTGTAAATGATCGCCTTGAAATCACTGGCATTTCTACATCTAAGTTTTTAGCGGGTCAAAAAGTTAAAGTTTTTGGAGTGACTGATTTTAATGATAATACTCTTATTGAAAATTTACCAGCAGGATCTAGTGCCGTAAAGGTTGGAACTTCAGCAACTACTTCAACTTATTTCTATTGGGTTGCACAATATCATATAAGAAATGGAAAAGTTGGACCATCGGCACAAATCAACCCAACTTCGGGGATTGGAATGGAATCAATTGAAAATTGGAACGATTTAAATAATATTACATTAACTCTTTCTAGAACAAATACTAATTATGGTTTATTAGTGTATCGTGAGCAAAAATCTGGATCTGGTGGCATTGCAAACATTAATAATTCAAAACTTGTAGCTATTCTTGGACCAAAGGAACTTCAATCCTCCACATCTGGAATTACATGGATAGATTATGGTCTTTTTGAAAAAACTGCATGGTCTGTAAAAGGAAGTTTAAATGAATATACAAGTGATCAAATTCATTTCCCAAATGTGGGAGTTGCTACATTTAGAAGAGGATGGGCAATTGATGGTATAGTTGCAGTTGGATCAAGTTCTATTATATTAAGTGGAAAATACAGTTGGAATTCAACCAACAGTATTAAGGTGGTTCATGATAATACATATGCCTTTAAACAAGCAATTGATTCCACAATTTCCTTAGGTGGAAATAATCTCAATATTCCAAGTGGAACTTACTATACAAATAATATTACAATACCTTCTAGATTTACTCTACGTGGTAATGGAAAAAATACAGTTATTAAATCACAGTATTTTGCAACAGATTTGACAGATGGTGGTGGGAATTCTCTAGATTTAAATGCGGCAGTAGTTGGAGTTGGAACTACAAATCCAACTGACGTTACTATTAAAGATTTGACAATTGATGGAAATTCTGGAAATAATATTTTATATGCTGATGAAATTAATAATTACATTGCTTATTTTCCACAAATAACTTCATCCCTTATCAAAAATGTTGAGATTAGAAATTCTACTGGAAATGGTCTGTACATTTATGATTCATATAGACTTTCTATAGAAGATTCAGAATTTGTTGATGGTTGTATTACTGATAGATATCCATTCCAACCATTAAATGCACAAGAATCAGAAACATTGAGAGTAAATGATTGTTTATTTGAAAATTATCCTGGACCTGTTGATTTATCGGTCACTTCTGTAGTTTCAACAGGAGGAAATATCATTAGAAACTGTGGAACAGGACTTAGAACTTATGCTTCTGGTAAGATCACAACCACAAACAATATCATTCTTGGACCAGCTGATGAGTGGATTCCAACACCAGATATTTACGATAGTGATTACAATTCAGTAAATCTAACAATCCAAAGAGGTGTAACATTTAATAGTCCAGTATTTCTTTATGTTGAAGATGGTGATGCCAAAGATATTAGTAGCAGTCAGGTTTCTATTGTTTCTGCAGGAATTGGAACTGTCGTTGGTCAAGGAACCACAAATGAGACTCTTGGAGATCGTTTCTTAAACTTTAATATAACAACTCCAGATACAGGAACTTTTGGGAGACAGAATGGTTACATTCAATTGAGTCTCACATCCGCACAAACATCAACTCTTGGTTTAACTTCAGCACTTGGATACGATATTATTGCTAAAGAATTTTTATCTCAACCAACTGGTTTCACAACTACAATTGGAATTGGCACTGGAACTTGGAGCACAATTGGAGCTGGAGCAACAAATTACACTATTACTTTAAGTGATTATACTCAGTTTAGTGGTATTTCAACAGGAGATGTGGTGAAATTGGTTAATCACTCAGTTTCACCAGACTTATCTGCTGTAGAATTTACAGTTGCTGAGAAAATTAATGTTAGTTCCATTATAAAAAGACTTAGACTTTCTGGAATTACAACAACTTCAATAAGTAACGGTTCTGAAAGTGGATATATATCTATAAGGAACATATTCTCAATAGCCAAAGGAAGAGTAGGAGTTATTTAAAATGCCAGACAATACTAATGTAAATAATAATGCTGCTGTTGTTGTTGTAGGTAGAACTGCTCCAGTACCTCCTGGTCAACAAATTTCTGAGAAGTCAATCCCTGTTGTAATTGCAAGTGATCAGTCAACTATTCCTGTTGCCGAACAAAATAAAGTTCAGTCCGAAGTTGCTCTTTCTCTTCTTGGTATTCCTAGATCTGAAGTTGCTCTTGGCATTTTTGCTGATGTCAACACTTATGATGTAAACCCCAGTGAATGGGCATCGAACCCAGAACAAGTGTCATCGGTCTCAAACAGTGGCGTTTATGCTGGTGTTGCCCAAACAATGACCTGGGGTCTCACGCACGTTCCTGAGGAGTCTGGGGCGCTAGTAGAAGCACCAGCAGATCGATCAGCAGTTCTAACATCAAAGAGATTTTTTAGATACCAACCAGGTCGTGTATCTGCAGCAACGTTTGGTGTTAAAACAACTTTAATTGATGATGATGGATCTTCTGTACAAAATCCTTGTGTTCGCAAATACGGAATTTTTGATAACTATGATGGATATTATTGGGAATCTAGAAACGATGGATCTGGAGATAATTTCTCAGTAGTTAGAAGAACACAATCTATCATTTATGAAAATCCCCTCACATTTGGAACTGGTGCAGGACAACAAACTCAAGATTATAGAAGAACAAATCCATTAGATTCATTAGCACCAAGAGGATCTGAATCTGAAACCAATGCTACAGCATTATTAAATCCAGTAGCAACTCCTAAAAAGTTTGGTGACCTTGTTATTTTAAGGGACAATTTGTTAATGACTCACGCTGCAGTCTATGACCCCACATTGCTGCAAGATCAATCTGAACTTGGAATTACATCAGTTCGTAGTGGAAATACAATTACCATTGCTGGTCTCGGTAAAACCGTTACGAATGCTGTTTACAATATAGATACTGGATTGATGGTAATTACCACTTCTGCTCCTCATGGATTTGCAGAAGGTAAATTTATTACCTTAAGTGGAATTGGAATGACATGTTATTTAAATCCAACTACACCAATTTCATATCCAAATAGAACAACAGGATATAATGTTTTAGTAGTAAATTCAAGTACTTCTTTTACAGTTAATATTGGTATTTCCACTGTTCCTACTTTTTATAATTCGGGGGGAATGGCTGTAGGACTATCTACAGGACAGTACATTTCCTATTCTAAAGGATCAAATCCCACAGCAATTGGTGGAACTGGCGCAAATCCTGGTCTAGTAGATACTAAGATTTACAGAGTAGCGACTATTGGTATCAATACTACGACTGGAATTGGTACAGTCACATTGAGAAACTTGGATGGATCCTCATTAACTGGAATTGCAACAGTTGCTGGAATTTCATCACATGTAATAATTACTCCAGTTCCTTTTGTTCAACCTACAAGTGGATCCTTAATTGATGCAACTAGAACAAAGTATACCACAATTAAACCAACTGGCATGTTCCCATACATGTATGATGATGGTGCTGGAAATACTGAAGGGTATGTTGACACAACTCTCCCATCTTCTTCATCATTAACTCTAAAAGATCAAATTGATGATGTAAATACTTATTATGATAAGTGGGTCAATCAAAACGTAAAGAAAGATTATTGGAACGTTTATGAGTATCGTATTCCAAGATCTAGATTTAGTGGAGATAGATTGGATAATGAAACTAATACTTTACTTTATAGTGATGCCGTAAGTGATAAAAGAGCAGGGCAACCCGTTCTTGATGAAACAACAGGGGAAGAACTTGAAGATACTAGTATTTGGGATATTGATCTTACAAAAGTTACCATGTATAAGATTGAATTCTCATGGTATGGTGCTGTTGGTGCTCTGTTCCTTGCTTATGTTCCTGTAAGTAATGGGGAAGCAAGATGGGTAAGAGTTCATCATTTAAGAGCATCAAATCAACTTAAAGTATCTTCTCTTGGAAATGCAACACTACCAATCACTTACCTAGTTTACGGTGGTGGTGGACAAAATAGATTTGGATATCAAAATAACAAGAGACTTGCATCAACATTCTCTTATGGATCAGCATCTGAACATATTATTAAGTATGGTGCTTCATATTATATTGATGGTGGTGATAGAGGAACTGTAAAACTCTTTAGTTATTCAACACCTACTGATGTTAGTGTGTATGGATCTAAAAGGACATATGTAGTTGGTGCTGGAACTACTCAAGTTTCTTTAACAAATGCAACCAATGCAACAGATCCATATATTACTGCTGGTGCAACTTCTGGTGTTTCTACTGCGTTTTTCGTAGGATCTAAAGTTATTACTACAAACCCCCTAGATCAAAACGTTCAAATTAATTTTATAGATTATTCAACTAGTAGATTATATTTGAATTCTCCATTAAATTCTGCTTCGCTGTCCACCATAAATATTATCCCAAATAGATTAACACCTTTAATAGGACTAAAGTGTAGAGATTTTATTCAAAGTAGCACTGGAAGAAACGTTAGAAATAGAACTCAAGTTTATCCAACAAGATTTTCTTCAGGATCAACTGGTGTTGTTAAACTAGATTTTCTTAAGACTCCAATTTTCCAAACTTCTGATACAACAACGGGATCTTTGGCGCTTTCATCAAACACAAACATTGGTAAGAGTGGAAAACCAACATCTATTACTGTAAATAATTCATCCTACTTATCTGCAAATACTGGAGTATATGGATACTTTAGAGGATATTTTGAAAATGACACCACCCAAAAACCAATTCCAGTCTTAGGATATCTTGAAAATAGAGGAACAACAGATGGATATTATTTTTATGCATTAAATTCTTCATCTGATAATCTTATCATAACAACATCTCTTAATTTCCTTAAGGAAGAAAATAGCACTCCGACTGGTATTACGACTTCATCTGCCACAACAGAATTTACACTTGCAGCATTATCTTCTGTTAAAGTCAATCCTCAAATTAGAAGTCCAATTCCAGGAACTGGGATAGTAGTTACTAGTATCTTTGTACCTGCTTCAGGATCTCAACATGACCTATCCCCATATTTTGATTATAATAAAGATTATCTTTCTTTCCCTCTTACTGATAAAATAGATAGTTTATATATTTGTGCATCTTCTCAATCACTTTATAATAACTTAACTCCTACTGCAGATATATCTGCAAGTATCACTTGGGAGGAACAGTGATTTATGGCAAGTGGTAAGAATATAAAGTTTGGGGACGATAAACGTAAAATATCTATCGTACCCTCAAACGAGCAATTACTTTACAATATTGCCAATGGTGAAGTTTTAACTGATGAATTTGGAAATCCTCTAATTACTGAGGTTGATACTTTTTTTACTCTAGATGCAAGTAAAAAGAGATCAACCTCAGTTGCTTTTAATGAGAGAAATTCACTCTATACAAGAAATCTATTTACTAACGTTGGAGTCGTATCGGCAATATATGGCGATTTCGATGTCAATGTTTCCATATCAGTCGGTAGAACTGATGGTTCAAATATAGGATTTGGAACAACTGTATCAACAATAGGAGGTTCTCCTGTTTCCATTGCAAATTATCCATTTCCCGTTGTTAAAGTAGTTAATAGACTGAATTCTGATTTTAATAAAATATATTTTAATAATTCAGAGTCTTTATTAGTTGGAGATAAAGTAAATGGTCCAGATATACCCGATAATACTATTATTTCAAGAATAGTATCACTTGGTAGCACTTATCTGGCATATTTGTCTAATAATATCCCCACCGACAGTGTTGTTCAAAATACAAATGTATCCATTAAAAGATCTAAAAAAACATCCAGAAAATCTGATGTTGTTTGGAAAATTGAGGAACAATTTAAAGAGCAAAGTGAAGTTAGTGTTACATTGCTTGGAGTCAATAGAGCAGAAGTTCAATTAAGTTTATTTTCTAACGTTTCTTCATATGGTCTAGATCCTGATGAATTTGAATATTTTTCTTATGGGGAAGGTAATAGTTTTGGATCCTGGGAAACTAGAGAAAATGAATTATATGGATCTAGATATAGTGCAGAGATAACGGAAGAAACTCAAGAATCAGCTATTAAACTTGGATCTTTTCCTACTCCATATTCATTCCCCTTTGGTCCAAGATTTGAAAAGCTTGGATACTATAATGAAACTTTATTTGAACAATACATAAACTTTATTCAACTAGGAAATGATCTTTATGAGTATTTTAATGGAACTTACGCACCTAATCCAAGTGCCTCAGCAGCTGCTGCATTAGTTTATCCATCAAGTTGGAAAAACAAATTTTTATCCCCATCAGTTGCATATGTTTTTAATGGTGATGTTGTTTATGCTGCAGGAATTAAGGCATCATTTAGACAAATTGATACTTGGACTGATACTTGGAGAGACATTAAAGATAGTATTTTAATTGATCCAGTTAGTGGAGATACTTTTACTTTTAGTAGTGTTATTACACTTTTAAATTATTATGTAGATTCATCAACAAGTAGACCTGGATATAGTAGTTCTGATCGTAGATATGCTTACCTACAGTCAAGAAGAGTTTTTAGATATCAACCAGGAAGAATTAGTGGATTTACATTTGGTGTAAGATCCTCAACAGAACCCGTTACTGGAATTAATATAGAATGGGGAATTGCAAACCCAACAGATCAATATGTTTTTAAAATTGATTCTGGACAATTATATATTGTTCGAAGAAGTACCATTCCATTAGAAAGATCCGTCTTAGAAAGAAATGGTCTTACACTTTCAGATCAATTTTTATCATCAAGTGGAGATCCTTATGATTCTGAATCATATTGGACAATTGAAATTCCAAGAGATAAATTTAATGGCGATCCATTAAATTCCAATGGTCCATCAGGATATCTACTTAATCCTGAAAAAGTTACAATGTATAAGATTGAATTTGGATGGTATGGTGCAATTGGAGCTAGATTTTACGCTTATATCCCTACAGATAATGGTGATGCTAGATGGGTAGTTATTCATACCTTAGTAATTGAAAACTCTTTAGGATCTCCTTGTTTACAAGATTCTTATTTTAGATTTAAATATTCACTTGATGTCCAAAATACGGGAGATGTTAGAACTCCACAATACATTTACAAATATGGAGCATCGTACTATATTGACGGTGGAGATGACGGAACTTCTCAAATTTATTCTACAAGTACTAAACAGAAAACAATAAGTTCTGCAAAACCTAAAGCAATTTTGGGAATTAAACCAAAAGATTTTATTTTGAATAAAGATGGAGTTGCAATTGAGAATAAAAAACTTATTATTCCAACAGAACTTAGTGTATCGACAGATTCATTAAGTGAAATAAAAATTGTAACTTGTTCTGCCTGCCCCGGATTTGGGCATGTATATACTCCAGGTATTGCAAAAACAGAAAGTGGAAAATATTTAGATATTGAATTTATTGATGCAAATAGGATTTCAACAGTTGGATTAGGTTCATTTACTAGTAATGATGTTGGATCTAAGATTATTGCCCCTTCAATTTATGATGCATATATCACAAGTGTTGATGTTGATACGCAGATTGCAACCATAAAAGGAATTTCTGGACAAAACAGAAATATTGCTTCTCCAGAAAATTTAGTTTATGATCGTGTTCTTGGAATCACAACTACCATTGGAATCGGGGTTACTTACCCATATCAAGTTAGATTAAGCAACTATGATTGTTATGCAGCATCAGATTTTGCTTTCACTGGATCTAAAATTGAAATACAATTTATAAATCCAAATGCATCTGATGATTATGCACATTATGCAGATTTCTTAATTGGAATTACGGATAAAAAACCTGATGTATCTCTTCCATCTACATTAAATGGTTTTATTATTCCTGGAGTTGGAACGACAACAATTTTATTAAATGATGATATTCTTTATGGTGAACACACCCATAGTAGTATTATTACGGATGAAAATGGAGTAGAAAGTGGGGAGGCATGGAATCCATCACAACCTCCATTAAGAATGGGAATAGATGCTAGAATTCCATCTCTTGCAAACCCCGCTGGTGGGATTTGCTCTAAAGCAACAATAACCGTTTTGAATCCTATACAAATTAATGATGTTAATGAATTTAATGTAAATCCTCAAACTAATGTTAGTGATGGAAATCTTTACATTCAAATTCAAGGTGCATTTCCTGCAGTTAATTATAATAATGGGCAAATTGCAATCTTACAATCTGGCGGAACGGTCAATATTACAAATTCAAAATTTGTAGGTGTAACTAGCAGCTATGTTGCTGCCGGTGGAGTTACTTTTTCATATATTCAAATTACACAAACTTTAAGCGCGGGAACTGATTTTACAATTCTTATTAGACCTGTTAATATATCTGCATTAGGGGGTGTTAATTTGACGAAACTTTATAATTATATTCCATATCCACTTTATTTGGTTTCCAGACTTAGAGATAATTCTCAAATTAATAATATAACAGTAAAAGAAACAATTGGTGAATTCCAAAGAACAGTATCACCAAAATGGTACATTAGTGGAAGTGCGATTTCTATTACCAATGCCGATGGAAATGCTGATACTACTGGAGCTCCTCCAACAAATTTCCAAGAAATTTCTAGATTGTCATCTGCTTTAATAGATATTCAAAATGAACAAACTTTGAGACCAAGTACAGAAAGAGATACTATCTATGTTGGAGCAGATTCTACAGAATCAATTAATTTAACTAAAATATTTGGTCCAGATAGAAGAGTAGTCACTCCCGACAATAATAATACTGAAGCAACATTTGTCACTATTAAAAAAATAGATGGTGGTGGAAGTGGAACTGCTGAAATGAATTTTAATTTCAAAGAACAATAATAAATAAACAAAAAGGAGTATATAATGGTAGTAAGAAGACCTTTAATTGTTAATGCTACAGCTAATCAAATTCAAGAATTGCCAATTGGCGACGATTTGCCGATTACGGGAAGAATATTGCAATATGCAGTAGGAACACAAACGACCAGATCTACATTGGGAAATAGTGCTTGGGCAAATACTAATCTAAGTGTAACTATTACGCCAACATATTCAACTAGCAGTATTTTAATTGTAACGAATCAATCTATTGCAACTAGTGATAATGTCTCTTATGGTCTTAGACTTCTTAGGGGGGCAACAGTAATATATGATACTGGTTATGTTTTTGGTGATAGTTCAGATGGATTCAATTATCAATCATGGTTAGCAACCATATTCCATGTAGATCAACCATCAACTACGGGAGCAGTCACATATTCTACTCAAGGAGGATCCTGGTCTACGGGTACTGGATATGCAAATGTACAGCAAACATCTGCAGGAGACTTTCAAAACGGGTCATCTAAAATTTATGCACTTGAAATTTCTCCATAAATACTGGAAAGATAAAAGTGTTTAATATTATCTTGAGGATTAACTAGGATGGGAATTACTAATCCAAAACTATTTGGTTTAAATGCCCTTAGTTTTTTGGCAGATGTTCAAGATAAAAATACCTGCTTATTTTCATTAAATCTCCCACCATTTGATCTTGATGTAATTAGAGGATCGCAAAATGCAGGAGCAACAAGAAATGATTGGGTAACATTATCTAGACTATCTATTCCGATTTATAAGCAAGTTGATCGTTATTATAGAGATTCTATAAGATATATTCCAACATTAGATACAAAATCTGGAGTAAATAGAACCTTATTTGGTAATCTAACATTAAATGGATCTTTAAGTGGAAACGCAATTAGATATCGATATGTTGATGGTAATGGAATATCAGCAACGATTAAAATTGCAGACATTTCAACTTCTAGAGCAAGTGCTTGGAGTTCAAGTGCATCTCCATTATTAACTACATCTCCAATTTCTTATGGAGCAAGAGTTGGTATTATCACTGGTGGAGCCCTGCAATTTGGAGCACAAGCACCATCTGTAGTTGGACCAAGACTTCAAACTACTATTGCTCCACAGTTAAAGGAATTTAATTCTGAATTTCCTACACATAAAATACTGTGTAATATAGGTGGAAAACCAGTATCATTATATGCAATGAAGGGAATTCCCCTAATATTTACTGGATTTTTTAGAAATCTTAATGCTAATATTGGATTAACGGCATTAATTAATAATATACCCGCAAGTTGGAAAATAGTAGACGTAGATAATCCAAATTCCTTTGTACGATTTGCAAATAGAGGATCATCTGTTTCATATCGTTCTACAGTTTCTAAAGAAAGATATATTCAATTTTACTACACCTCAGACAATATTTTATCTATTGAAATAAATTCTGCAAATATTTTTGACCTCCCTGTTGCAAAATTTCAAAATCTAGTTACATTCAATCTTGCAGTTAACAGTATTTCAAATTTCCCAGATCTAAATTTTTCTGCGCCGAATCTTCAAAATTTATACTTAGACAGAAATCCACTTTACCTTAGTGAAACATCAACAGAAAGAAAATTAAATTCTAATGTTGTATCAAAAATTCCAACAAGTCTTCAAGTTTTAAGACTTGGTTCTACTTTTTATGGATCTATCTCACAAAATATAATTGCAAATCGTTTTGCAAATCTTACGACATTAGATTTATCTAGAGATAGTGGACCATATTTTCATCCAGATAATGATGATTTAAATTCAGAATTGCCAAACGTAACTAATGTATGTGAAGTTTATAATGTAAGATCGAATGACTTTAGACAATTTGGAACATCAAGTGGAAGTTCAAAAAATGTTAAAGAACTTGAAAATCTAGTTTCATTAAATCTCACTGGTAACACTAATCTTATAGATCCTACATTTACAATATCATCTTTAAATACTAAGATTCAAAGTATTTCAATTAGTGATACCGGTTTACCTTGCCCAGATTTAAGTAATAGACAATCTTTAGTATCTTTTGATGCAACTTATGCCAGAAACATTGGTAGTATTTTTACTCCTAGTGATGTTTACAAATTTGATAATTGTGGATCTTTAAATATTTTATCTTTTTACGCATCACCATTAACTGGTGCTATGCCAAAGTTTACAAACCCAAATTTATCTTATATAGAATTTAGATATACAAGACTTACTGGTGGAAATATTGACGGAGATACTACATACGTAATTCCTGAGAAAACATTTGAACTGACACCTAATCTTACTTATTTTCTTTTACAGTCCCCATTGCTGTTAACAAATCAAATTCATCCGACAGCATTTTCTTATACACCAAATTTATATTATCTTTTGTATATTTCTTATGGGAGAACAACAGGAAATTTCCCAAGTCTTGGAGTTTGTAGGAGTTTAACATACTTTGTCATTCATTATAATAATTTTACAGGAAATATGCCCAATTTTGCGGCTAATCCAAGCATTTATTATGCAGATCTAAGTTTTAATTCTTTTTCGGGATCTATTCCCGGACTCAAAAACTTATCAAATTTAACTTATCTTTATCTTTATAATAATCAATTTACATCTTTACAAAAATTTGAAAATCTTCCTAATTTAGTATATTTTTATGCTCACAATAATCAAATTACTGGAAAAATTCCAGATTTTGGAGATTGTCCAAATTTATTTTACTTGATTCTTTTTAATAATCAATTTACCAGTTATGAACCAGGAGCTTTTTCAAAAATTTACAGGATAAATTATATCGACATATCAAGTAATAATCTATCGCAGCAATCAGTTAATTTAATTATTAATGATTTATTTGAAAATTATAATACAG
>Ga0315909_10000845_pt1 | contig 40905 bp, 50 predicted proteins | sample LakEriMetagenome_11_FD_203527 | JGI IMG/M metagenome (GOLD analysis project Ga0315909, IMG submission 203527) | Freshwater fungal communities from buoy surface, Lake Erie, Ohio, United States - Buoy 2 MA125 | ecosystem: Environmental > Aquatic > Freshwater > Lake | place: USA: Lake Erie, Ohio... | reverse complement strand
AATTTAATGACTATATCTATATTTTACCAACTGCTGCAACCGTAAGCAGCAACGCACTTGGTGGCAAACAGTTTCAAAGTGCATTAACAACTGATACACTACTTCGCATCTATGATAACGGTGTAGCGGTTTGGAAAGCAAACTTACAAGCGGCAAATATTTCAGATACTCTTTCGACCACGGGCATCACAGGGCTTTGCAGAATTACAGTACCAAACACATTTGGCACAAATCAAATCATTCAAATAAGAGATATAGCCATTATTATTCCTAATACTTACACGTTGGAATATCAACCTTTTTGGCAACTACCGATAACAGTCAGGAGAAATTCAGATAATCAGATTATGTGCATAGTTTATGAGAATGGATTTATTGATTGGCATATTACCCCGCAATGGGCATGGACAGGCAGAGTAGGAACAACACGAATTAAAAGAATAACACTACCATAGTAATGGAAAAGGAATTATCGGTTGAAGAACGGCAAAAGTTTTGGTCGGCATTAGACCAGATGCACGAAGCCAACGAAAAGATTGAAAAAATTTATATCCTGTTGGCAGGTGATAAAGAACTGCATCAAATAGGACTAATAGAAAGATTGGTAAAACTTGAAACAGAAGTAAACGAAATGACTAAACAAATGGACAAAGCAAAAGGCTGGCTGGCAGGTGCTTTGTTTGTGGGTTCATTGGTAGGTAGTGGAGTTACGTTATTAATTAAATATTTAATCAGTAAGATATGATACATTTTGAACTCTACTTATTAGCAATCGCAGGCGTGGCAATCCACTATTTCAAAGATTGGGTAAACCACAATCAAAAGAATTTAAAATACGGATGGGAAAAAGCTGTACCAATGGCGGCATTGTCTGTAATCACTTCTTTATTGCTTGTGTATTTGAGAGCAGATATTGAGGACTTGTTTGTAATCACTCCTTTTAGTGCGGTTGTATTGGGTTATACAGGCAACTCTATCTTCTTCTCATTTGTGGACGCAAAAAAACCAAAAACAAATGATGTACAAAACAGCGGGGAATAACCCTAAAGATAATTGGGTGTTGAAAGTTATCAGTGCAGCAGTATTAATAATCGCTGTGTTGGTAATGTCATTGCTGTTTAGTTGCAACCCGGTGAAAAGAGTATTGCTCAATGATGAATATTACAAAATCGTAACAGACAAGTTTGTAAGCGAAGGCGGCTGTGTAAACGATACAGTGTTTAATTCAGATACAACTGTTTTGTTTGATACGCTTTATTCACTGGATTTTAAAACAGATACGGTTTACATTGACGATATTAAAACCATTGTTAAGACTGAAATTAAAACCGTTACCAAAACCGTTACCATCAAAGATACAGCCGTTGTAACCGATAACACCCGCATCAATCTTTTACAAAAGCAACTGGCAGATAGCTCCACAAAGATTAATACAGTACAGGAGAAATTAAATACTGCAGTTGATTATTTAGATCAGATGAGGAAAGACCGCAACACTTGGCGTTTCCGTTTTTGGTTGTTAATCGTAATTGCATTGGCTATCATTTTCAGAAAGCCTATCATCAAAACAGCAGCAAGATTCATCAGCCCAATTAAGTTAGGGGCACTGTTATTAATCTTCGCCTCCTGCAACCGTGAGCCACAGCAGGAACTAAAACCAACGGACTGTAACTTCCGTATTGAGTATAACAAGTATTCAAAAACAGAATTATTAAACCTTCGCAGAAATCCAACAAAGCGTGATAATGATGGCGATGGTATTCCCAATGGGTTAGACAACTGCCCTAACACACCCAACCCATTACAGGAAGATTGTGATTTAGATGGAATCGGGGATAGTTGCGATAGTACACCATGTCCCCCTCCCCCTCCCCCTCCACCACCGCCAAGCTATGATACTTCATTAAAAAGCCATATCGTATTACTTGACTTTGACGGGCATACATTAACCAGTTCATTTTGGGTAAGCAGTTCAATTTTATTAGGCAGTTCAGGATTCACGAACACTCAAATAAACGCCATCATTGATACGTGCAGAAGAATGTATAATGGTTACAATATCAGCTTCACCACCAATGAAAGTATTTACAACTCTTATGCTATCAACAAAAGGCAACGTGTGGTAATTACAGAAAGCAACGAATGGTATGGCGTTTCAGGCGGTGTAGCTTATGTAGGTTCTTTATTATGGTCGCAGGATGTTGAGGCATTTGTTTTCTCAAAGGCTTTAAGTTACAGGGCAGATTTAAGTTCTCATGCAACGGCGCACGAGATAGGACATACAATCGGTTTAGGCCATCAGAACGTGTGCAACGGCACTACTTACATCAGTGAGTACAATGGTAATACCGGATTCAACTTCGCACCACTAATGGGTAATAGCTACGGCAAAAAAGCAATGTGGTGGGTAGGTCAGACAAACTTTTGTGGTCAAATACAAAATGACACTTTATTTCTCAATCAAAAAATAAGTTTATGAAATTAGATTCTTTCATCAGAGTAGGTGTATGGGCATTGGTAATGGGCATCTTGGTTTACTTCGGTTGGTTTGCGCCACACGGCCCGGAGTTTATTCAAGACCCAATCTATCCAACACACTACCGCAATGTAGATGATTTCTACTGGCAGGTACATCCGTTTAAGTTTTGGGATGCTTTGGGCTTAATCTTATTTGCAGCAGCCACAGCAGCCATTTCAGGCGCTTACAAAATTGTTACAGGCGAATTATATGTAAGCAAAGGTGAGGCAGCAGGGTTCTACATTGGTGCAGCAGTAGCAGGAATTGCAGGTGTGTTATTCTTTTACGCTTAATCTTTTACACATGGAATTTGAATCAGAATTAGGCAAGTATCTTTTCCCGTTTATCGCAATCGGTTTGGGTGTTTTAATTGTTGTGCTGGCATCCAATTTTAAAAAGAAAAGGCCAAGATCTTGAAAGTGGTTAAAGTACAAAAAGGCAAGCATCGTTTCAGGCCGTTGCGCCTACGGTTGTTCTTGAATAAGAGCAGGCTTGCTTTTTCAGTTTGCTTTAACTACACCGCCAAATACGACATCGGCAGCAACCAATCTGATATTAATAAACTGTTTGGCATTGGGTACTTGCCGGGACACCACAGAAATAGCGCAAGGTTTGGATGGCGTTATAACAAAGACATTAACAAGATTGATATTTTTTCTTACGTGTATGACAGTGGTAAGCGCAAGGCTACGTTCTTATGCAGCATTGCTATTAACGTGCCGCATGTGTTTATCCTGGAAATATCGCCCATCAGAAACCAATACGGCTTTACGGTAGTGCAACGCAATGTAAACATGATTATCAGTTCTTATGATGAGCGTGTGCAGCACATACCGGCCATCGGTTATTTTTTAAACTCCTATTTCGGCGGTGATGAGAAAGCTCCGCATGATATAGATTATACAATGAACGAAGTATGAGTAAATATAAATTCTTAGAAAACATACCAGACCTACCACGAATTATTAAAATAGGGTTAGACAACCTTGGTATAAAAGAGGTTGCAGGTACTGGAAATAACGCAACTATATTAAGTTGGGCAGAAGAGCTTGGGATTAAAAACACGTACAGTAATGATTCAATTCCATGGTGCGGCCTGTTTGTAGCTATGGTGGTAAAGAGGAGTGGTAGAGAACCAGTAGTTAATCCTTTATGGGCACGCAACTGGGCCAACTGGGGTATTAAAACACCAAAAGCTATGCTTGGAGATGTATTGGTATTTGTAAGAAAAGGCGGTGGTCATGTAGGTTTTTATGTGGCAGAAGATAAGGATTGTTACCATGTTTTAGGCGGCAACCAATCTGATGCAGTTACCATTACACGCATCCAAAAAAGCAGGTGTATTGCCATTAGGCGGCCAGCTTACAATAATCAGCCATCAAGCGCAAAGGAATATATAGTAGCTGCTGACGGAAACGTAAGCACAAACGAAGCTTAACACCTACAGGTTTCACCCCCAAATTAAGGGTCGTGTATGATATATCCTGTATAATTTTGATACATAATGGCGTACACTATTCAAGATATTCACAACAGAATCCTGTTCCTTATCGACAAGGAGCGTAACGGGTTCATTACTCATGAAGAGATTGACCAGGCGATTGATATCGCACAGATGAGAAGGCTTGATTTCCTTTACGGGAACCCTGTCCAGTATCAGCCTGGAGCACCTATCCCTCAATCCAGTCTCGGTATTACCCAGTATGTCAACGATGCGCTGTCTCCGTTTATTAAAAGACTGGCCCTCAGCTCAGGCAATACTACTTCCGGCGCCATCACAATGCCATCAGACTACCTGAGAGGTATCTCTGTAAAGACAAACGTTTATAATAACGCACTTGCCACTACCTTAACCTACGATGTTGAACCTATAACTGAGGAAGAGTTAGCCGGCAGGTTAAAGAGCCAGATAATTGCACCATCAACTACAGAGCCTGTTTATGTACAGAGAGCAGGAGTGTTACAGGTTTACCCACAATCTACATTTACCGGCGAGCTTATCTATTTAAAAAGACCGGTTAAGCCAGTGTTTGCTTATACACAATCAGGCCGTGCAATCAGCTATAACTCAGGCGGTTCAACTCAGCTTGAATGGCGTGACGATCAGACTGAGCACATTATTAATTTAACTGTTGAAATACTTGGGTTCAATCTGAATGACCAGGTTACTCAGCAGTACGGACAAAAGCAAAGTAAGGACGCATAGTATGTATTTTTTATATTTCCATAAAACAAAGCAAGATAACCAGGTATTCTATGTTGGTATCGGTAAGAAATGCAATGGTATAAAAAATCAGACTATATACAGAAGGGCTTACGATACAAGATCAAGAAATCCCTATTGGGTTTCTTTAGTTGGAGGACAAGGGTTTAATGTTGAAATAGTTTCCGAATCAGAATCCAGAGAATATATACAAGATCTTGAGGTTTATTATATAAGCAAATTTGGAAGGATGGATTTAGGTTTGGGCCCTTTAGTGAATCTAACAAGCGGAGGTGATGCATGTTTGGACAAGTCAAAAGAGTCAATATTAAAACAAATTCAGACGTCAATAGATAATGGGTCTTTCTATAGAAATATAGAAAGATTATCAAAATATAAAAACAAAAGAAAGGGAATGGATTCATACTTAAGAAAAAATTGTTTCTTGTATGACGCTGATGGGTTTTTTGTTTCTTGGTTTCCTCTCATTAACGATTTGGCAGAGCATATAAAAACACATAGCAGTTATGTTTCTAAATATATAGATTCTGGCGTTAGCATAAAAGAGCACTTTGTTTTCAGTAGGTACTTAGGTCATAAACCTAAAGACGTTTTCTTAAGACTTAGAAGTAGATCAATAGCGGCGTCTAAAAAAGCAAAGAAGCGCCCATTGTCAATAGTTAATACAACTACAGGCGAGGAGCTTAAATTTAACTCCATAATTGAAATGTGTAAAATAACGGGCCTTAATAAAAACTGTGTATACAGAAGAATAGAAAAAGGTGTTATGTTTTATAAAGATATAAAAATTAAATCAATTGCCTAATAAATATCGACTTTCCGAACAGATTCAGCGTATCCTCCAGGGCGGGGACCCGGCTGCATCTGCACGTATAACAAGAAAAGAAATTGAACTTGCTATTGAGCAGGTTTTAAACCGTTTGTTAAAGACGGAAAGATTCAATAATCTGAACGAAGGTGAATCATACCCGTCCGATATCCTTGTTGCAGAATACGATAACGTAGCCGTTACTACATATAAAGACACCAGCAAATGCACCCTGCCAGCTATCCCTATCGCTCTCCCAAGAGGGCGTGGGGTTTGGCATGTCAGTGGAACTTCAACACCTAACGACCCTTACATCCCATTACAGCCAGGCCAATGGGCCTTGGTTAAGAACCAGAGAATCCTTGGTGACATGAGTGACCTGATAGGGTATGAGGTAAAAGGTAAGGAGCTTGTATTCACAAAGAACCTTCCCGGAATCAGTGTTAACAGTGTTCTGATAAGATTACTGGTGGCAGACTTCTCTCAGCTTGGCGATTATGATATGTTGCCAATGCCTGCAGATATGGAAGATGTCGTAATAAGAAGCGTACTGGAACTGTTTGGTGTATACCAAAAGGCAGACAAGATTGTTGACGGAACAGATAACAAGGTATAACAATGAGACTATACACACTACACGATATTGTAAGAGGCTACCTTTTAAAGAAAGGCAAGAGCATGCACTACTATATTGAATATCTGGCGCATGCTGTTGACGCACTACGAGAACTTTCGTTTGATTCTTTAAAGACTGTTAAGCGTGTAAAGCTGCCGGTTAATTCATACCAGGCTGTAGTTCTCCCTTGCGACTATGTTGATTTTATCAAGATAGGGTTCCCAAGAGGACAGTATGTAGTAGAGATGTCAAGCAGAACCAGCTTAAACAGGTTGAACAACATTGATGATACCGGCGCCAAAGTACCCTATGAAATAATTAATGGCGATGATGACAGTGATGTAGGCGCCTGGACCGGAGAGGATTATTTCTGGGAAACCAACGCTAATGGAGAGTTGCTTGGTAAGCAGTTCAATAACAATGGCGGTTATTCCAATAACTCATACAAAGTATTACGTGAGCGTGGAGAGATTCAGCTGGATAATAGGTTCGCCGGAGAGTACGTTGTACTTGAATACATCGGTGACGGGCTTGACACAAACGCAGAGAGCGAAGTTCATCCTTATGCTCAGGCGACAATAGAAGCTTACATCGCATGGAAGTCAAGTAAGAATGCAGATAATATAACTTCACCTGAAGGATTTAACTTCTATAACAACCACAGAATATTACGCTCAAGACTTAACGATATCACACTGCTTGATATTGTAAGAATGAAGCAGCGTGGAAACAAAGCAGTTATAAAGAATTAATGGCAAACATTATAAAGAAATATTTTAAGGGCGGATTAAACTCTGATGTTGACCCTGACATCCTTCCTGAAGGAGATTATCTGAACGCATTGAATGTAAAGATAGGCGCCTCCAGTGATGGTAGTGCAGGTATCCTGCGTTTGGCCAAGGGTCATACTAAACAGGTTTCAGTTGCAGATGCTAAGGATAACGCTGACAATGCAGAGGTATCAACAGAAGATGTGAAGCACATGGTTGTTGATGAGGAGAATGGTGACATCTACATTTTTAAATCCGGTTCTGTTATTGGTGGTGGTGGCACTGCTACACCTGTAATCTACAGGTCAAGTCCTCCATATACTTCTATTGTAGTTATACTTGAAGAAGGCGCTGTTGTAGGATGGGAGCCAACTGGCAATACAGATTTTAAATGGGGTAGCTTTGTTTCAGGTAAAAAGGTTGGTGATAACCTGATATGGATTAATGACAAGGGTTATCAATTCTCTTTGAATGTTGAAGCCTGGAGAAACGTTTACCAATCAGAAGATGCAAATGCTCCGGGATTTCTTGGCGAAGACCTTGGGATATCAGATATCTCCCTAATTAAAAGACCGCCTGCAAGACAATTAACAGCTACAAAGCAAACAGACTTATCATACACAAAGAACTTTACTAAAGACTTTGTTTTCCAGTTTGGATATCGTTACACTTATGTCGGCGGAGAGGTTAGTGCTATGTCTCCTCTAAGCGTTGAGATTGACGTAAACGTAGAAGGTCAGACCTATAACTATATTCAGGTTGATATACCTTATGCAGAGGTGATACCTCAAAGCGTGAGGTCTGTTGAAGTGATATGTAAAAACAAATCAACAGGCGGCATTAATATTGTGAAGAGATGGGATGCTATGATTTTATCTGAGCGTAATCTTATTGTAGGACACATTAACGGAGATGCGGCCTTGGGCTTCAGATTTTATAATGACAAGGTTTACGAATCAGTAGATGATGCATACTTTGTAAAACAGTTTGATTCTGTACCGGTTAAATCATATTCACTTGAGATAGCTAAGGACAGGCTATTCCTTGCGAACAATGTTGAAGGCTACGATACGCCAAAAAGTATATCATTAACTGCAACTACCAATACAGATAGCATTGGAGATAGCAAGACACTCGATATCTACGAGGTTGACCTTGTGTATGGAGTACAGGTGCAGACAGATGACGGGAACGGAGGATTTATTTACAGTTACGAAGATCATTGGTATAGTACATGGGCAGTGTATGCGCCAACTGCAGGTTACCCTGGCTGGTATGAATTATATACAGAGGGTGGTTATGGTTCTTATACAGACTTAAGTATAACATATCCAGGCTCCGGTTTCCAGTGTACACTTAACAGTACATCTACAAACCTTTCAACATTAATTGGAAGCAGAGAATATATTTATCTGTCAGGTTTTACAAACTCAGGTAATAATGGATTATTCAGAATCAGCGGAACACCTACATCTACAGCTGCAACTTTAAACGCTGTAAGATTTTTATCCCCTACACCTTCAGCAGAAGCAGCCGGTGCATCTATAACCGTTGGCATAAAAGGTATTAAGATATCATCATCTGATGTTTCTCCATACGCAACAAGACCATCCTCTTCAGTTAACCTTAACACGTTGACTTACATGGGTACTTCGCTTGCAGACTTTGCAGCTAATGCACAGTTGACTATATCTGAATGGGCCACCGGAAGATCCATATCAAGCGGTATAGCTACCGGTATCACACAACTTACATCGCAGACTTCTACAGATACAACATTTAATTTAACTGTAACCGGTTTCAGCGGCGTAAGTACAAGACCGTTTAAAACAGATTCGAGATACGCAGTTGGTATTCAGTTCTATGACTGGGCGATGCGTAAGTGTGGTGTGTATACAAATGACAATTTGTTGCTCACTGTTGGTAACAGGGCCTATGCTTTAAACACAGCACTTGCTTCTATTGCATGGTCGCTACCATCCGGCACCCAGACAGAGATACCAACATGGGCTAAGTATTATTCTATTGTAAGGTCTGATAATTTATCAACAAGATATTTTATTCAGGGTGAAACAGTTTACCTGTCTGCATCAAATGCACAGTTATCTTATGCAAAGAAAGATGCTGATGGTGTGTGGGATGTGAATACCGCTAAGTTAACATGGGATGGAACAATCTCCGGTATAGCACTGGATTTAGAACCTGTATTAAACAAAGGCTTTGGTTATGTATACCAGGCAGGAGATATATTAAAGCTTTACAATAAAGACAACGCAGCCTTAAATGTTGAGTTAAAAATAATTGATACTGTTGGTAGGTATATTATCGCCGACCCATATAACTTATCAACACTTGATGATACAGATAAAGAGTGGCGATATGAAATCAGAAGGCCGTATAAGCCATCTGAGGATGAGCCATTCTTTGAGACATCTATCTATGAAGTCGATAACTGGGGTACAAACACAAGAGCTTATTCAGTTAAGTCAGGTCTTTTATCCGGCGACATCTACGTTGATAACGCTCTTGAATACATGAGCCTTAACCAAAGGTTCAGAACCACATGGTCAAGAGGACTTGGAAGACCATGCTTTGTTGACCGTATCGGCCAGGTGCATAGAAAGAATGGTATCAGGTGGAGTAACACATTTATTCCAGGTACATTAATCAATGGCGTATCTACATTTGAAGCACTGGATTATGAAGACCTACCAGTTGAACTTGGGCCTATCAATAAACTGCAGATTACCTCTAAGGTACAAAGCGAAGGTTCTGTGATGCTTGCAATAGGACAGAACAGGACAGCTTCAATGTACCTTGGCGAGACAACTGTTATTGATAATACAGGCCAATCATTGCTTGCAACATCAGGTAAGGTGATAGGCACCGTTAATATATTAAAGGGCATTTATGGTACCACATGCCCTTCCTCAGTTGTTGAATACGATGGTATAGTTTACTGGGCTGACATATTAAACGAGGTGGTTGTAAGATATTCAAGCAATGGCTTGTATCCTATTAGCGATAACAACATGAAGAACTTCTTCAGAAACTACTTTAAGAAAAAGAAGACTGAGATTAACGAATACGACATAACGCAATCACCATACTTATACGGCGGTTATAATCCATTAACAGATGAATATGTTTTAGCTTTTGCGCCATGTTCAGAATCTGCAGACAACTACCCTGATTCATCAGCTAAAAGATACCATGATATCAGAATGATGTACAGAACGGGTACACCTGCAGGCAGTATAGCATTCTCTGCCGGTGATGAAGTGTGGACTACATTCTATTCTCATGGTGGACCATACGTTACATTCGGAGGTAAGATGATTTCATTTGTAAAGTCAAAGTACACAAATCCGGATGGTGAAAGAGTAGCTGGTGGTCTGTTCATATTTGAAAAAGACTCAGCCGATGGTAGCTTCGGAGGGGCTACGAAGCAATGCTTCATCAGCTTTCCCATCAATGAGGCTCCCAACAACATTAAAATCTTTAATGCGCTCAGTGTTGAAGGTACTCTTATACCTGATGAAACGTTCATTGAAACGACTAAGCCGAACAATCAGATAACCAATCTGACTGACGGCGACTGGAATTTAAGGGAAGGTATTTATTATGCAGACTTATATAGAGATAGATTAAGTCCAAATAAGTCAGGCAGCGCAGATGAAAAGATGTTTAAGGGTGATAAGATGAGAGGTAATAATGCGTTTGTTACAATGCGCTTCTCAGACCCTGATCCTTTCTACATCAGGTTTATAAACATAAAGATAAAAGATTCTATTGGTCACGATTTAATACAACAATAATATGTTTCAAAACATTTTCAATGCAGTTAGCGGGTTCAGCCTTGCAAAAAAACAAAAGCGAATGGCTGATAAGATTCAGTTAAACGAAGCTGACCGCATCTATAACACAAGCCCGTTTGCAAAACAGATGCTTGGCAATGCACAGATGCAGAAGAATGCACAGATGCCAGGGCTTGATATTGCTATGGGACAAATGTCTCAAAACCAGGCTAATGCCATCAATGCATTTCAGCGTGGTGCCGGTAGCGGTTCTGCTTTTCTTGCAGCTGCAGCAGCCTCTCAGGGACAGATGAATAAAGATGCGCTTGGTTTATCTCAGCAGCAGGCACAGTTCCAGCAACAGCAGAACGCCAACATGAACAATGCTTTAGGTGTAATGATGAATGAAGGTGATAAAGAGTTTCAAAGCAAGCTCAACAGATACACTCAGGATGCACAGGTTAAGAGCAGCCTTATTAATTCCTCTTTGCAAAACAAAGCAAATGCATGGGGTAATATCGGCGGCTTTATGGATAGTGCTGCACAGACAGCTATGAACTTTTTACCTGGCGGTCAGTTTGCCGGCATGCTTAAGAAGGGTGGTGGTGGAGCCGGTGCAGGTATGCGTGGCATGCAGGGCGGTGGAGCATCTGGTATGGATATGTCAATGCTTAATTCAGCTTCAGGTTTCCAGGCGCCAGTAGGTTTTAACCCAATGCCGATGAATGGTTTCAGACCTATTCAGTTTAATAACGCAGCGCCAAGTATGTTTAACGGTTTCGGGATGAACAACCCGCTTTCTTTTAACTGGCCAAGATAATTAAATTATAACAACAAGATATGAGTTTAGGATTACAGGGATATAACTACGTTATACCTCAACAGCAGGGAAGTAATGCAGCAGCAGGCATCATGCAACAGCTTGACAGAAACAGGCAGATGCAGCTATGGCAGCAGCAGAACTATATCCGTCAGCAGCAGGCTCTTCAGCAGCAGCAGGACGACCTTGCTACATTTGTGGCCGACCAGCTTAAGGATAAGAACTTTGCTACAGGTACTCCGTATGATGAGATCACCAATAAAAGATTACGTGAAGTGCAAGAGAACTGGGCCAACAAGATTGCTCAGTCTAAAGGAATGATGACAAAGGCTGACCTTGTAAGTGGTATGTCAAAAGATATCAGCGACATTAATCAATACACGCAGAACGCAAAGATTGCTAAGGAGAATATCGAGAATACCATTAAAGAGTATTCAAAGATTAAAGGATTTGACGAAGGTAAGTTCCGTAGCCTGATGTATGCAAAGACGTTTTACAATCCTGACAAAACAATCAAGCCTGGCTCTGAGATTAAGTTTACGCCGGAAGATATGGAGGCGAATGCGATAGGTTTATTGTACGATAACCCAGGCGGATTGGTTACAAGCACTGAAGCTATTGATGACTTTGTTAACGCATATCAGCCTGTTACTATGAGTGGCAGGTATAGTAATAAGTTTAAAGACAGAAGCATGCAGGGTAAAGGTGTTAAGGTTAAATATAATCCTAACTTCTATGAGGTGGCCAAGGATGGTATAGATGAGAAGACAGGTATCGTTGACCCTGAGAAGGTGAACTATCGTGACTTAACCTATGACCAGATTGTAGCTAACAAGCCACTGTTTGCTAATGGGCTAAAACTTGCAAGACAAAAGGAGCTGGCTAATGGTGGACCGTTTACGCCCGAACAGTTAAAGGTTGTAATTGCAGAGCAGGTTAATAATTATATCAAGCAGCGCACACCGATACAGGTAGAACAATCTCAACAGACAGTTCAGGCGCCTCAAGTAAATATAACCATGAGGACTAATAAGGAAAGTGGTGAGCAATCTGTTTACGACCCTAATGACATCTTTGAGATGATGAAGAATAACGATCCTGCTATATCCGGAGCCTTGGTTACAAGAGATGGAAGAAGGTCTTTGGGTGATGTGTCTCAAATGTTACCAAGTCCTTTTGTCAAGGCGGATGGTAGCCCTGCGTTTATCAACGACATACAAATGTCAGCAGATGGCAAAGAAGCATACATTAAACTTGCAACGCCGGATAAGTTCGGTAAGCAGAACTACAGATACTTTACAGACAGCCCTGAGTGGAATGCTAAGAAGTTATTCTTTATGACCGGCGCTGACGGATACAGAAAGGTTAAGTCTGCTCTCACCGGCAAGAAGCCACTGATGAAGCTTAACAGAAACTAAGCCTGCTCCACATATAATTCATACTTAATTTAAGGCGGGTTTTCATACCCGCTTTTGTACATTTGAAGATACAATTTATATCATTATGCCAGATAATGTAAACGATTTAAACCCTACCGGGCCACAGGAATTGATTGACCTTGGGAATTTAAGCGCACCTGCATATATACCAATGCCCAATCCAAAGGACCCTAAGCTTGGTAATATAATGGTACCTCAGCTGAAGTTGTTTGAGATGCAGCCGGTTAAAGGTTGGGACGCTGATGACTACCGTGAATTTTACACCAAGCTGAAACCTGTTGAGGATGACCTGTTAAATCAGATGTCAGAGCTTGAGAAGCGTACAGCTAAGTCTGTGGATGATTATGCATTATCTCTTGGCGCCAAGAAAAGTCCTGATGGTAAATATATCTTCCAGGATGAGCAACAGGTACAGCAGTTTAATAATTTCTATAAGCAGCAGACAGATTTAATGACGTCTGAGTTCCAGGGTTTGAATGAAAAATCCAAGGAGCTATTCAATAAGACTGCAAAAGACTTCGGTACACCTAAGCATTTAAAGAGTGTACAGAAGATGCACTCAATGCTTGCCAACCCAATGCAGGCAGAAGTTATTGAGCCAGATGTATTCAACCCTGACAACATAACCACACAAGACCAGGACTTTGCTGCAGTTCAGGACCGCCTTGACAAGCTGAATGTTCAGCTTGAAAACGAGGTTGACCCTATAAAGAAGAACTCAATCATGTTACAGATTGAGGCACTTGAAAAGCGTAAGAACTTATTTACTAAGCCGGCTGCATCTATGGATAATATAGACTTCTCCGGCGTTACAAAGATTAAGATAGGCGACCTGCCAACTACCAAAGGTTTTACCGGCGATAAAATATCTGCACGTTTGGTGGACCAGAAGTATGCGCCTACCCAAGCATACAACTACGAAAGCTTAAAGGATGGTGATGTGATATTTGCTGACCCTGAATCTTCTGTTATTAACCTGTACAGAAAAAAAGGTTCTGAGCTGGAGTTTATAAGGGTGCCTGTTGAGTTGAGAACTAAAACCGGTAACGAGTATGCAGATGAAAACGTTTACGGATATAAGGTAGCAATAAAGGATGGCAAGTATTCTTTAATACCTCAGTTTAAACCATCTGGCGATCAACAGGAAGAAGGCGTTGATAAGTTCGGTGTAAAGACTTTGCCTGAAGTAACACTTACATCACCGGTTAAAAGCTACGACCCTGATAAGGTAAGACAATTCATGTCTGAGCTTGATAAGACAGACAACTCAATGTGGGGTGTGTTTACGAGTCTTACAGAAGAGACTGGCTGGGCATATATTAACAGGCCAAAAATTAAAGATGGTAAAGCTATTGCCAACTTCCTTTATAGTAACCCTGAGTATGCAAAAAAGTTTGCAAATTATATTAAGACGAAGCAAATCAATACAACATCACCTTTAGATTGGGAGAGAAGCTTTAAAGATTTTAACCAAATAGAGATTGACGATATAAATAAAAAGCAGTCTCAGCTAAATGTAAATGATACAGAGCTTTCTACATATACAGAAACACTTGGCAGGATTACTGTCAATCAGCAGAAGTTTAAAGCCTACTCAGACAGGCTTATCCCTCAAATAAATGCAACTAAAGAGCAATTAAAACAGAACCCAAAAAGCTCTGCACTCAGAGAAAGGTTGAACAGATTGGTAGCTACATACAATAAAAGTTATGAAAACTACTCATCAAAACATCAGCAACTTGACGATTATGTAAATCAGATATCGACACCTGAGCTGATGAAATACTTAAAGCTCGAAGAGAATAAAGCTTTAATCGGTCAGACTAATTATAAACTTGAGCGCCAGTTATCGGTATCAACTCCAACGCTGGCAGAGATTGAAGGAGAGGAGAATGATTTATTAAAAACAAGAACTCCGTCAGGCACAGATTATATCGTTCCATTACAAATGGCTAAAGGATTTTTATCCGGCGCCGCTTCCATTGGTCTTGGTATTGCATCATGGTTTGACGATAAAGAAACACTCGGATATATAAACTACCTCCAGAAGAAGAAAGATAATTGGAGAGGCTCAATGATGTACACAGATAAGAATCCTGACGGCTCTACAAATTGGGGTGGCAAGATTCTTAATACCACGTTTATGGGTGGTGAGATGATACCAGATACTTTAATGATGTTTCTGGCGCCTGAGATAAAAGCAGCAGGATGGGCTAAGAATCTTTCAGGCCCAATCAGAAGGTTTCCGGGTTTGTTTGCTACAGTTGGTTTACCACACATGCAGCAATCTGTACAGGAAGCTAAGGATGCTGGCATTAAATCAGTGTCAGGTCAGTATGCTTACGCTACAACTATGGCGGCTATTGAAGCTATCACTGAATCATTCTTTGATTTACCAAAGTTTGCAAAAGGGATTACAAAAGGAACTATAGATCAGTTCAGGAGAGAAGTGAGAGAACAGGTAATAGAAAGTATTCCTGACCTACTCAGGTCTGAGACAAGAGAATCAAGAAGGCAGGCATTAAAAGACCAGTTCACTACAGCAGTTAAATTGTTTGTATCTAAAGCCAACATCGGAGAAGTTGTTGATATGTATAAGCAGGAGATACTTGTAGAGGAGATGGTTGCTGCTGCTTTAAATCAATCTGTAAACGCTGGTACCAACGCTGCGTTCCAGACTAAACTTAATGAAGATTTATTATCATTCGACAACCTTACAAATACTTTATTATCTGGCTTATGGTCTATGCCATTCTTCACCGCTGGCCGTGTATGGAAAGGTGCTGATATGGTTCACAACCGGGAGGCTAACTTATATAACGCTGTTGAAAACCTTGGGTTCACTACTGTATATAACGGTGTAGCAAGGGTGAAGAAAATGATTGACGAAGGTATAGCGCCGGCAGATATTGATAAGGATTTTGTGAACAGGATTTATTCAGAGATGCCTTACGTGAATTTGTTGGAAAGACCTGCAGACATCAGCAAGAGTAAGTGGACTTTAATGACACCGTTCCTCGCTCAGTATAAGAAAGCTGAGGAGCAGATGAAGACTGCAGAGGGACCGTTGAAGGAAGTATACCGTGGTAATATGAAAGCTGCATCTGAAAAGATTGCTGTGATTACCGGTATGTCAGAGGAGAGTGTTGCAGAAACGATTGACGGACTGAATAAGAAATCAGAGGAAGCAATTACAGATTACGTTAAGAGTAATCAGCCGGTGGTAGAAGAGGTTAAGCCAGAAGAAGTTAAAGTTGAAACACCTGTACAACAATCGCCTGTAGTTGAAAATGTACAGGCTGATATTGAAAGAATAAAAGCATTACCTGAAGACGGTAGTGATGGAGCTACGTTTGCAGAAGATGGTTCTAAATACGAAGGTGGAGGATTGATTGTTCCGGCGTTAAGTATCAACACAACTCAAGAAGAACTTACGCCTCAGATGGTTGAGAAGTTCATGGAAGAGAACAGGGACCTGCTTAATACCGGCGCATTCAAGGTTGGTCTTTACAAGTTTCCAAATTCAAACAAGGTTTCAATTGATTTGAATATCGTTGCCAAACCAGAGAACCGTGAGGTGGCATTAAAGTTTGGAAGAATGGCTGGACAGAAATCAATCTTTGACCTGTCTACATTTGAAGATGTTAATACTGGTGCAGATGGCTCTAACCCTGTAAGCTTTACAAAGGCAGAACTTAAAGAAATTGGTGTTGCTTTAAATGAAAACAGATTGCCAGAGGTAGGATTAAAAGACCCGGCTGAAATCGAACAACAGCTCCAACCCATCCAACAGGAACTGGAAGCTATACCTGCCACAGAAAGCGTAAGGGAGCAGATGATGGCCGAGCTTGAAGCTGCAGCTAAACCTGTATTCACCATGGATTTCACCCCCGAAAATCAGATGGGTAACAAGACGGTTATGGTTACCTTTGAGGACGAGGAAACAGGGGAGCAGGTATTCAGACCGGTGCCGGCACAGAAGCTTGCTGCTTCGGTTAAAGCCAGGTTTAATGTGTTAGAAAAACTATCAAACTGTATAGGATGAGTATCAAAAAGACACTACCCGCATCAGAGTTCAGCAGGATAAAAGAAGAAGAGGGCTTTAAGTCTGCCTTATCAAAGGTTGAGTCTGCTGTGAAATCCATACAGAAGGTGGACACATCCAGGATGGAGACTTTGATTTCAAAGAATAACGACCTCCTGGCTTCGTTAGCTCAACAGCTTTCACGCCCACAGGAAAAGGTGACAGATAACACCCCTAAAATTATAGAGGCTTTAAACGCAAATAAAGAGGCTATAATGCGATTGGTTGAATTAGAGAGCCAGCCTGAGCCTGAAGAGGTTGAAGTAAAGAAGGAGTGGACATTTGAAGTGAAGCGTGGGATAACAGGATTTATTGAACAGATAACAGCAAAAGAAAAATAAATATGCCAATTACAACAACAAAAACTATTACAAAAGACGGGCACACCTACCCATATTTAATGGTGAACCTGGCGATCAGTCCATTAGTGAGAGATTATATTGGCGGGAGTGTAGCATTAAAACTCACTCCGTACAGAGAACTACCAAACAACGGTGGATTTGAAACACTTGAAGAAGAAGCACAAAGCGTAGTGTATTTTGATGTGTTTGAAACCATTGATAAAGGAGACGTTCAATTAGAAGCCGCTGTGAATGGGATAATGGGAGCAATTCAACTATTCATTAACTCAAAAGCACTGTAATCATGCCCGATAAATGGCCTTTAGCAAATGGTAGTTGGAGTAATGCAGCAAACTGGAATGGAGGAACTAAGCCAGTTGCAGGTGATGATGTGTTTGCTGATGGTAAAACGTTAAATGTAGATGAGAGCTTTACTGTCCTTACACTAAGAACAACACAAAGAAGCGGTGGTACTATTGGTGGTACGTTTAATTTTAATACAGCGGGTGTTACAGGAAACGTTACTTCGTCTACCCCATTATTTCCAGGTGCTGCAAACATGGTGCAGGTAACATCAACAACAGGAAATGTTACAATTAACTTATCAGGCAGCATTACTGCAGGATCAACGGCTCCATTAATATTGCATAGTGGAAATTGTAATCTATTTATTACAGGGACAAATTTTACCGCAGGTGGTTCAGGTCAAGTATGTATTAATAAAACATCTACCTCTAATATTACAATAACTGGTAATTTAATTGGTGGCGGAGGGCAAAATGTAAATGCTGCCACTTGTCTTGTTTCAGCGGGCGGTGATACCACTATTATTGGTAATGTTACAGGAGGTTCAGCAAGTAATTTTAATGGAAACTCATTTGGAATTAACCAGCCCTTAGGAAGAATATTTATTACGGGAATTGTAACAGGCGGTTCTAATTTAAGTAACAATCACGCAATATCTTTTAATGGAACTTATTTAGAAATAAATGGAAGTGTTGTAGGAGGTGCTAACTCACCCGCAATACTTACATCAGCCGCCATTACACTAATAATTAATGGAAACGTAAGTGCAGTCAATTCAGTACAGGCGTTTTCAATAACAACTGCAATCACATTAACAATTACTGGAAATTTGGTGGCATCTTCAATAGTCCCCGCTGTTACTGTTACATCTATATCTGCTACTGTGGTAATAAATGGTAATCTTACTAATAATAACGGAGTAATGGCAATTAATAGTCCACGATTATTTCTTGGTAACTCAGGCGCACAGTATTGGGATTTCACCACCTCCAACTTATTAGTCAACCGCCGCCTGTACACCGCAGATACATTACCCGGCGTACCATCCATTTCCAACGTTCGCCAAAGCACAGTGTACGGTGCAAGCAATGAGCTCACAGGTACGCTCATTGTTCCAAACCCTGCCAATGTACGCCGTGGAGTGGGTACAGATAACACCGTAGGCACAGCAGATTTAACTGCTGCTGATTTATGGAATCATTTATTGAGTGCCATTACTACCGATGGCAGCATTGGTAAGCTTATCAAAGATTTATTAGATGCAGCCATTAGCACACGTCTTGCCACCGCAGGCTACACCGCACCGGATAATACAGGCATCACCTCCATCAAGTCCAAAACCGACAACCTTCCCGCCGACCCTGCCAGCAATACACAGGTGCAATCGGTTGCTAACGATGTCTGGGATAAAGAGATTGAAACCGGTTACACGGCAGAAGATATACTCAAAGTTTCCGCAGCAGTATTAGGCGGGAAAGTTTCAGGAGCTGGTACAGGGGTTGAAAAGTTCAGGAGTATATCAGACGACAGAGATACTGTTGTTGCAACTGTTGATAGTAACGGCAATAGGACAAGTATTACCATTAGTTAATCATGAACTACTTTAAACAAAAACATTTTTCACAAAAGTATTTCAGGCAATACTACATATATCCGTTTATAGAACAGAGTGGTGGCGGTGTTATCAATAAAATAAAAAAAGAAAAAGAAGATAATAGGGTACAAAGAATGCTTCGTGATGATGACGAAGTGTTATCAATAATTAAAGTATTTCTGCAATGTCAAAATTAAAAGATTGTTTAGATAAGATTAAGGTTAAAAGGGCAGACTTTGAAGCGGACCAGAACTTCCTGCTTGAGACAGAGCAATCGTTTCTCGAACAGGGAGCTTCTCCTATTGAAGCTGCAAGAGAGGCTTTGAAACAATATCATAAGATGTTGTTTGAAGAGAATAATCAGATACGTGAGCAGATAGGTTTACCTGTTATTCAGTATACAGAACCTGGTACTACCGGCAACCTTGCTGAAGTGGAAGGAAAATATAATAACATCATTGCAGAGAACGAAGCCAAGCGCCAGGAGCTACAGGCAAGGGCTGAAGAAATACAGAATACGCCTGCACCTAACAGGGTTAACCAACCACAACAGGAAGAAATAGGCACCACTACCATTGACGACTTAATCAACGCTATTAATGAGATGCAGTCTCCTGAAGTTGAGAATGTATTAAACCTTGGTAAAGCGTTACAGGTATCATGGTCTAAGAAACTGCCAGGACTTAAGGTGGTTACAACAGATTACAATATCGCCATTGATGATATGGTTGCCAATGGTGACGTTACCGTTGATGAAGGTGAGCGATATAAAACCTACCCAGGATTTTACGACCCAACATCAAAGACCGTTTATTTAAACCCGTCAAGGATTGGATACGATACACCTATCCATGAGTTCGGCCATGTATGGTACCAGATAGCTGAACAGGTGGCGCCTGAATTAATTGAGAAGGGTAAGGAGTTGGTTGCCGGTACAGAATACCATCAGGCTGTAATGAACAGTCCTGAGTATGCAGCTTTATCTCCTGATAAGCAATTGGAAGAGGCATTGATTACTGCTATCGGTAACCGTGGTGCAGATTTTATTTCAGAAGAAAAGAAGAAGTCGTTTACAAGCTGGCTCTCTTCTTTGTTTAATTCTATACTGAGCGTTAAAGCTCCGGGTAAGATTGATTTATCAAAGCTTACATTCCAGGAATACATTGACCTGGCGGCAAAGGATATTCTTTCAGGTGGTGAACTGTTACTCAACCGTGTATCTGCAGGCGCTGTGGCTACCACTGCGTATGAAGACAGTGGTGTAAAGATGCTCAGAACAAAAACAGATTCACCTATTGACCTAATCGAAGATGCCGGCCTTAGAAGAAAGATGACAGAGGATGGGCTTGGCAATTATCTATTCTTCCACTATGCAGATAAAGACTTAACCAAGTCTGGTATCGACCCTAAGTTCCATGGTAAGAGTTATTTAAAAACCTCAGCTGAAGAAAGGGCGATGAAGCCTGATGTATCTTACTACTACACATCTACATGGAGAGAGCCTTTTGTTGGCGATTACGGGCATGTGGTTGCAGTACCAAAGGATAAGGTATATCCATTTAATTCAGACCCACTTAACCTGTACGATGAAGCTAAGGAATTGTTTCAGCAGGATTGGCCGGGCATGTCCTTTGGCCCTAACCAGCAGATAGGTTATATAGCCAAGGTTGCGGCTGAGAGAGGGTTTGATATGGTGGTTGCTACCTGGAGAGGCGGTATGCTGAGAGCAGAGACTACCAAGAAGATGAAGCCGGAGTGGTATCAAAAGCCGGGAGAAGGATTGAATCAGGTTAAGTATAATCAGAAGTATAGTGATACAAAACCTAACAATAAGAGGCGTGAACTTGACAGGTTGAATGTGAGGATGTCCATCTCCTCCGCCAAACGCATCCAGTCCATTAATCCAAAGATGGCTGAAACAATAGCTCAGGCAGAGGCTATGGAGCAGCAGGGTAAAACTGCTGATGAAATATTTAAAGCTACCAACCTTGCAAAGGGCATTAACGGCCAGTGGGAGTATGAACTGGATTACGATGTAAGGTTTAAGAACGGTGTACACATCGGACTTATACAGCAGACGATTGAGAATACCGGTAAGCCAATGTCGAAATCATTGCCAGATGTTATCAGCTACCCGGCACTGTTCCAGGTTTACCCTGAGCTGAGAGATGTGAGAATTATATTCAACATCAGTGATGATGACTTTATTGCCGGCGCTGCGATTAAAGAGAAAAGGATTATCGTTAACGTAACCGAAGGTAATACGGAAGCAGTTGCTGACATTGCTGCTGAGAACGGATACGAAGGGCCGGATATGGAAGCCAGAGGTTATATGGCTGCTATACTGCATGAGGTACAACACTTTATCCAGGTGGCAGATGGTATGCCTATTGGCGCCAACAATGCATCGTTCTTTAATGACGCCAAGCAAAGGCTGTACAATTTTTACAAACGTGAAGCGGATGCTACCGGTGACCAGGAGTTTGAACAGCTGGCAAAACAATTGGAAGAAGTTACAGAAGAATCTCCTGAGTCAGAAGTTAAAGAACTGGTTAAGAATGCAGCTGATGCAAGATACTTTGCAAGTGCAGGTGAAGTGCAGTCAAGGAATATTGAGCGCAGATATTTGAATGAAGGCTTGAGGAGCCAGGCGCCAGAGAATACAGAAGATTTGAGAAGGGATAGGCAGATAGTGGATAGTGATACGCCAGCTGAGTCTGCTGCTCAATTAAGAGTTCCTTCAAAGAGGTTTAAAAAGGTATCTCATAAAGGTGACAACTATAGCCTTTCATTTGTTTCAAAGAATGACCTTATAGATATACAGTCTTTAATAAAAGATATAGCAAACAAAGGGCAGAAGGTTTGGTTCTGGACTGCAGACCAACTTGGGAGGGGCATGTATTATGACAAGACAATTGGCAAGGATCACTACCTTGATGCAGGTCCATCGTTTGCTCTTGACCCGGTTAACAGAGAGCGTGGTATTATATGGGCCACCGGCAAAGGTGAGTCCTGGGTTAATAGAATGACATCCGAAAGTGATTACATTTTTATTATAAGCGGATCTCCATCAAAGAGTAAACTGTTTAATAAAAGAGTGGCTGAGATTTTGTTCAACAGAATAAAAGGGAAGTCTACGTTTGAAGAGTTTAAGAACAGGGTGATATCATCCTCAAAGGTTTCTAAGATAAATGAGATACTTAACGCTCACGACTCTTTTGAGAGCCTGCTGCAAAGCCCTGACAGGAAGCAATTACTTGTTATGTTTGAAGAGCAGAAGAGCAAGAAGTCTACACCTTTGAAATCAGTCCTTGAAGAATATGGAATCTTTATTAATTATGAAGAATTAAGGGATGGGTTTTATAAGGAGAACGATTTTGAGATGAACGATATCATGCTGGTATTAAAACCAACAGGATTCGGCGGTGCTTCAGACCATAGCACATACGAAAATAATGTACTCGGAGAAGTGGTTGGGGTGCCGGATGCAAAGGTTAACGCATTCGATATAATGACCCAGGGCTTTAAGGATAAGTACACCAGTGAGCAAGGAGCTTCTCAACAATCACAGGCAGTAGCACCATATGGAGCCGGCGTAAGAGGCGTTAGCCTCTCCATCTCCACCAAGTACGGACTCGATGAGAAGTGGGGAGAGGCTGCGGTAGAGGATGCACAGAAGATGTTGCACGGTGGCATGTTTCAGTTAAGGCCCAACAATCAAACCGGTGGCTATACTATGTTTGTGTTAGGCGTTCCTTCTGGAGATTATCAATCAATAGAAGAAGCTGAAGTTGCAAGGGATATGATTATTAAGGATGCATTAATGAAGAAGTATCCTCAAATAAGCGAACTGGTTGCTGATAATATACTCAACAATGCAAAGAGAAAGAATGTAACAAAGCCGCTAAAGAAATCAAACGCAGAGGGTTTGATGATACCTGTAGAATCAAGAGGTTATACAGGAGAAACAAGAAGCTGGAGACAGAGGGCGAAGGAAGCAATCGGTAAGTGGTGGCTTAAATACTTTGACTCATCAAAAGGGTTACCTGAACTGTTGATTAAGTTACGACAGACAAGAGTAGGTAACGTTGACTTTATGGTGAGCGAAGCAGAAGCTATCGTTAACGACATGAAGAAGAAGGCTGAGGAGATTGGATTTACAGACTTTGAATTACTTGACAGAGCGTTAAGAAACTACAAAACCTATAAGCCATTCAATAAGAACTGGGTTAATAACAGGCCGGAGTATAAACCATCTGTAGACATTAACGAAGACTTTGCTTCATTACCTGTAGAGATGCAGGAGTATGTAGTGAAGATGAGGTCTGTGATAGATGGTATCAGTGAGCAATTGGTGAGAAACGGATTGGTTAATCCTGAGCTTGGCCTGGTGCTTGAATCAAACCTTGGCACCTATGTACACAGGTCTTATAAGATGTTTACCATGGGCAAGAAGTGGGTTAAGTTCCTGGAGAGCGGCAAGGGTAAAGAAATACTCGACAGCGCCCACAAAGAATTAACTCATCTGTATGCAGCTTCTATAGTTGCTCAGGCGCCGGATATGACTCTTGAAGAGGTAAGGATACAGGCAAATGAATTGGCTGATGCAGAGATTAAAAGGATCCTTTCAGCAAGGAAACCGTTCTTTGGTATGGACGAATCAAGTTTGTTGCCATACAGAAATACCGGTTCATTAAAAAGAAAAGAAGATTTACCGAAGTGGTTAAGAGAATTGCTTGGCGAATACGAAGACCCTGCAACTTCATTCCTTTTATCTATTGCAGAGAACGGACAACTGCTTGCCACATCTCAATACCTTGCAGACTTGCGTGACCAGGGGCTTGGAACAATACTGTTTGAAGAAGGTAACAGACCGCCAGAAGCAAGCTACAGAATATCTTCTCAGAATAATGCAGCTCTCAGGCCGTTGGAAGGATTATATGCGACCAAGGAAGTGTATGAGACGCTGACAGAGACTTCAGCTATGGATAAAGAAGGGTTCAGGCTGTTATTACAACTGATGAACTTCAATAAGATGATGAAGACTGTAGGTTCTGTACCTACACAGGCTAAGAACTTCATCAGTAACGTTGGATTTGCTTTACATAATGGTCATTTTGATGTAAGAAAAGCCGGAGAAGCTTGGTCTTATTACAGAAGGCAGGTGATGAACAATAAAACAACTGACGTTATCAATGAACTTCAGCCATTATATGTGAGAGGTGTACTTAACCAGAGTTTGACAGCAAGGGAATTGCAGCAGATATTCAGAACGAATGACTTTGAGCAATATGTTCTTGACAGCGCAAGCAATTGGTCAGACAACTTCACAGACCCGGCTAAGTTTGTAAGATGGGTTAGTCGTGGTGCAGGTAGAATCTACCAGGCATCGGATGACTTCTGGAAGATATATGCCTTCTATAATGAAAGGTCAAGCATGGCCGGAGTTATGTATGGCAAAGCTTACGAATCACTCACACAGGAAGAGAAGTCTGCAGTGGATGATGAAGCAGCTGAGAGAGTGATGAACACCTATCCAACCTATGACCGGATATGGGAAGCGTTCAGAAGGTTAAGCCTTGGCGGTATGCTTGGAAACTTTATCGCCTTCCGTGCTGAAGTATTCAGAGTTTCAAAGAACTCTTATGCTTATACATTCAGGGATATAAAACAAGGCATACAGTCTGGGAATAACAGACAGTTGGCGCATGGTTTAAAAAGATTGTACGCAATCACACAGTACAATACAATAAGAGGTTACGTTTTATACCAGGCGGCAAAAGCTGCTGGTTATGGTGTAGCAGGATTGATTTCTTCTGTAGGTGGAGATGACGAAGAAGATAAGAAGCGCCATGCATTAAACTCGTTTGTTGCTGAGTGGGCAAGGTCTGACGATAAGATATTCAACGATAAGAAGATTTCTAAAGACGGAACCTTTGAATATTACATCCTTGGTTCTATTGACCCTTATGCAAGCCTTTATAATATTGCCAATGCATTTACAGATGGTAATGAATATAGTAAAGAAGGTGGTGCAGGAGCAGCGGCTCTCGAAATTATTGCTCCGTTTATAGAGCCGGAGATGACGATATCTACCTTTGCTCAGGCGATGACAAACAACGATGCATACGGCATGGATATCTATAACATTGATGACACCTATGCAGAGAAGTTGTTTAAGGGTGGTAAATATGTAGCTGCTAATACCATGGCACCTGGTACTGTTACCTGGTTGTACAGGATGTTTAACAGGAGAGATGAAGAAGGTAAGATGCAGACAGGTTTTTATCCTACTGAACTCTACTCTTTGATTGGCGCAAGACCATACACTGCAAACATAGGACGTATATGGAAGTCGATGTTAAGAGAAAGCCAGTCAGGTGTATTTGCTGATGCTGCGTTTGATTTTAAGAAGGCAGCTAAGATGGGAGATAGTTATACAGCTGAAGCTAACGAAAGATGGCGTGACCGTATCATGGTACTTCACCGTATGTATACAGATGCCATCAAGCTTGGGTACCAGGTTGATAAGTTAGATGCTGCGTTCAAGGATGCAAGGTATGAGAAGAAACTTATAGAAGCAATCAGGACCGGTGTGCCTTATGATGCATTCAATGCAGAAGGAAAGATTAAAGCTGCGCCGGAGAGTTCAGGCAAGGTGAGAAATTTTTCAAGCAGCAAGGTAAGAAAGTTTACACCATAAATAAAAACCCCATCTGAAAAGGTGGGGTTAGTTTTTTAAACCTTCTTGAATGCTGTCTCTAATTATCTTCCACTTAATCTCTTTGAGTAAATCATCCATTGCCGAGTTGTACGAGCTGTAGTAATATGGCTTATCACTCATGCCGTAGTAGGAAATTATATGAACCCACTTTAAAGACCTTTGAATTTCGATAACAAAACCTTTGTCTTCAACGTGTCTTATTCTTATGTTTGGAAAGTTTACTATCATTTTTTACCTACCCAATTCAACGTAATCTAAATTCTCTTTTGTCTTATTACCCCAGTACACTCTGGCATCATCAAGGTATTGCATAAACTTTTGCACTGACCTGAAGATGGTACCCGGCCTGTTATACTCACGCATAGTATCATCATTACCCCATGTAAGAAACTTGTGCCGTATCACAGATTCAAAATGTGTTGCCGTTATTTCCTTATGCTGCTTAACGATTGAGTTAATAACATGAGCATACGTTGCCGGCTCATATCTGGTACCGTTGACATGGTTGAACAACTTAATAACGTCATCTGCAATCTGAACAGATTCCTTTTTCTTTCTTTCAACAGGTTTAACTTCTGCTACGCCTGTGAGCTGATTGATAGTATCATCTGATAGTATCACCACGCTTTTCGTTTCGCAGAACCTGCCAAGGTTATTATCCTGTATGTATGTAAGGACATCGTCCACTTGTGCTACCGGTGCTCCAATACAGGCAGCTATATACTCAGAGGTTTTGTTATTCCCTGTCTGAATCATTGCGTCCATTACAACGTATTGCATGCATGTAAGCTTTAGCGCCGACCTGATGTCATGCTTGATTACTGATGTTATCATTGCTGTGATTTTTAATAATGTAGTCAATCATTTTATTGAACTTCTTCTGAGCGTTGGTAATGTTTAATGCAGAGGCATATAAAGAACCAACAACATAATCATCTACCACAAACCTATAGCCTGGGTTTTTATCAACCTCTGTTATCTCCATGGTTTCAACGTTGAGCCGGTATAACCTATGGCCCGGTTTTATTAGCAGTTCAATCTTCATTTTGAAAATGTTTTAACATCTCGTCAACTGATAAGTAGAGATCATGGAAAGATGTATCGTTGTAAATAATGTAGTCAGGCTCAATAGAATCCATTTCGGTTTCTGTTATGTGGTCGTTGGTATTATCAGCCCACCTAATAATCCTTACCAACTTACCACCCTCAGCCTTAATCCTTGCCGCCTCGTTAAGCATCCTGCAATCCGTGAACACCCATCTTTTATCCGGCGTATAATCTGAGAACGCAGAGTTGACCCATGTATCTACGTGCAGGTTATCTCTTACTGCATCTGTCCCAAGCTTCTGCAGGAACTCACGGACAGTCATACCACCATAGTTATCAAGCCTGGCATTTTTAAAGTTCCTGTCTTCAAATTTGTCAGGATGTACCTTTAACAGCATGCCTGCTATAACCTTTAAAGAAGATGCAAACTTTTTATTTTCATAAGGCTTATCAACGTACCGGTTTATCATACTGTATACAGTATCCTTTCCAGAGCCAGCCCTGCCAATTAAGCCTATAAGATTAACGTGTTTCATTGCTTGTGTATTCGTTTTTAAAATCTCTTTCCTCCTCGTCATTAAATTCAAAAGGGTACGGAATAAAAATGTTCTTACCGGAGATATTGTATTTCAGGTATGGGTTTTCATATTCATCAAGCACCAACTCCACATCTTCACCGTCTATGTTTATATAGACTGCATCATCATCCTCGCTAACCTTTGCCGAAGCACAGCTTGACAGGTACGCCATCAACAGTAACATCAACATGATAACTGTGTACACCAGTATGAATTTATATTTCCTGTACCTCTGATTTGAATGGCTTTGACCCATATACTCTGTCTGTTAATAGTTCGTACTTCTGCATCAGCGCACTGATTTCTTTTCTTAGTTTCTCAGAGGCATTGTCGGCTTTCTTTCTTTTCTTAACAAGCTCATCAATCTTCTTGCCTACCTCAATCATTTCTTCTTTATAGCTTTTATTCATGTTATAATAAGTTTAAAAGACCGGGGCTTCGATTGTTAACGATTTAGTAACCTGCTAACCGAATTAAGAATAATAGTTATTAGGATGTGAAACCCCGGCCAGTATTTTAAAACGGTAGGTCGTCCTCTGGTTGAGGAGCAGCGGCCTCTTCAGCTTTAGCAACAGGAGCTTTTGAATCCTGTAATCTTACAGCCTCCTGCTCAATCAGTTTCTTCAATGCTTTAGTGCGCTGAATACCCCACAGTTTAACATCATCATCGGCGCCACCAACAGGGAACGGGTCAACACCTGGCAATGGGTTCTCCTTTGAGAAGAATGATAACACCTTTTGTCCTGCCTGCTTAATGGATACACCAGTCTTCTTCTTTGATTCGCCTGTTGGCGTCCAGTCGTACACACTTATAGTTACATACTGCGTGTAGTCCACGTTGGGTAGCTTCTCTGCAAACGATGCAAAGTATTTGCTCTCTACAGGGAACTGGAGCAGGTAGTTCTCGCCAACATCTTTCAGTAATACCTCAAGGTTGGTCACCTTCTTGCCGTTAAACTCTTTTGATACGACAGCGATGCTGTCAATGATTCCTGACAGACTACCGGCGGTATACTCTTCTACCTCTTGCCCGGATTTATTAGTACGCTTTGTTACAAACTCTGCGTTGTCTTCAGGTTTTGCTTTACGTCTGAGGCTACCCTCGATAACCGAGTAGTACAGCTTGTGCGCCCCGGTTGTTTGTTGATTTTCAGCCATGATTTTTTTAAATTGATTGTTAATAAATATTTAATTCAGGTTTAATTCGTTGTGTAGGTCGATGAGTTCTATCAGCTGCGAGATACGCATTGCAACTTCATAGTGTAACTCAAAAGGGTCCTCTATATAGTAATAGTTTAACAGCCATTGATTCTTTGTAGCGGCCAGGTAATTGATGTAGGTTTGCTCCTCATCACCGGCAACATATATCTCATCCAGACATTCGAGTTCGAGTTCGTATTGGTCTATGGTATTCATAACACCTGATTTACTTTTAACATTTGAATCATCTCCATGAAGTCATCTTCCCACATGGATATCACTACACCCTGGTTCTTTCTTTTATGAGATACGATGTTTATCATACCCTTCTCTTCCTTCATTGACGCCAGTACGTTATGCACCGGGCCAAGGTTCTCAACAGACTTACACTGTTCTCTGAATGGGTGGATGCCGATGATGTCGTTATTGTTTACATCATCCTCATACTTGCTTCCATATCTTGAAGTCATAGCTTTATCATAGCCAAGCTTCTTCCATTTCTTTACCCGGTCCCGTTCAAAGGAGTGGCCCTTTCTTCTTGCGTAACTACTCATATTCTTTTCCAGAGTCTTTTATTGGTTACAAATTCTTCAATCATGTCTATTGTTTGCAGTGGTGACAGCACTGTTTCATAATACCGGTCACTGTTATTATTCGGTCTGATGTAGTAGGTCTGCCCAGGTCTTACTGATTCAGCATCTGTAACACACTCCAGTATACCACGACCCTGTTCTTTAAATGCATGCTCACTATGATGCTTCACCAGCTTCATCGCAAAGATTCTCTGTAGTGGTGCGTTAACTGGTTGCGAAACGTTCTGCGTCTTCTCTTGTAATCTTCTGCCCATAGAAATGATTTTGTGATTGACCTGTGTTTACAGGTTCTGCTTCATTGAACCTTCCGGTTAATACATTGTACTTAAAGTAACATTCACCAAGACCGCCAATCTCTCTCCATCTGTTCTTCCACTTGGTTACGTCTGTCAGTCCTGTCTCCGGATTACGGTATACAGTGAACCCATTATCTGTCAGGTTAAAGAAGTGAGACGAATCACTTACATCATAACCGCCAGCCTTCCTTACCTTGCCACCATGGTTAACTCCCTTGTTCGGGTGGGCAACCAGTATCACATCGCAGTTATTCTGTCTGCAGAAGGAGGTGGTCTTAGCTAATGCTAATCCAGTATACTCATGCTTGTTTGACTTTACCGAACCGCTGTGTTCAATGGTGGCCCAGTTATCAAGGATTAAGCAGTTGATACCATACCTGCCAATAAGTTGCCTCCCCTTTTCAAGTAAGCCTTCAATGGTCAGGTTGGCTGTACCTGTATCTATGAACTTAAAATGCCGGTCAAAGAACTCTTTATATGAATCAATATCTATCCGATTGATACGATTTGTATCAAAGGTAGTTTTATAAAATGATTTATCCAAAAAAATCTGGTATAATTCTGCAAGGTGCCTTGCAATATTTGGTTTCTCAGATGACCACACACCGAACACCCATCCGTGTTCCCTTGCTAAGTCAACCATAATGTTATCCACCCATGAGGATTTACCAGAACCTGGTGCGCCGGTAACAACTGTTAACATACCCTGTCTCCATGTGTGAAACTCAGATAGTGACGGGAACCTGCTGAGTGTTACGCCTGGAGTAAGTCCATTCTCCATCTCGGTTACAAGGTCAGCGTATACATCGGATGCAGATATCACAGACTCAAGAGGGTAGGGTGTAGCTGTATTGTAGCAATTAGCCAACTCAAACACATCTCTCTTTATCAGTACATCGTTAGCATCCTTACATCCTTCAGGGAAGTTGATGCGCCAGCAGCGTTCTCTTCCCAGTCTTCTTGCCAGTTCGGTAGCCAGTGCCACACCAGGAGTATCATTGTCTGTCGCAATATAAATCTTCTTAAAACCATTAATCCAATCGTAGCAATTCTCCAGATACTCAAGGCGTTGGGAGCTGACACTGGCACCGTTAGGAACTGACACCGCATCATAGCCTGCATCCGCAAAAGACATGGCATCAAACTCACCCTCCGTTATAATAATATAGTCGTTTTGTTTTACGTTGTCAATACCGTAGAAGATAAGCTCGGCACCGGCAGACATCTTAAAGTTCTTGGCGCCATCACGGTATTTAATATTCACCAGCTCACCGTTACGGTAGTAGTTGAAGTGTATCGCCATCACATTCCTTGATGTCTGTGGCATATACGTTTCTCCGGCGGTGACGTTAAACCTGCGTACCGTTTCAGGGCTGATACATCTTTCATCTCTGAAATAGTTTATCACCTTCTCAGACAGTGTGAGCGCAGTACCTTCCGGCTTTGTATATGTTCTTTGTGATTGACTCATGTTTCTGTTTGGTATACCTGAACCATTCTCCCACTCACACCCAGGGTTGTAACACTTCCACACACCCTTCTCCACATTAATATATAATGATTTATCGTTCTGCTTTCTCCTGTTGATGGAACACTTTGGACATACTGCCTTCTGGTCACCGGGCCTGTCAACGCAATTGATGCCGAGGCTGGTGATGTACTGGTAGTTATCTTGTGTTCTCAATGATGGATTTTTTATAGTTTACGATTGTTGAATGATCTCTGCCTCCAAGTATCTGTCCGATAAATTTGTATGGCGTAATGGGTGACTCTTCAAACACACGCTTGGTAAAGTCTATCCTGGCGCTTACCAGATGCATGTGGTGCCGGTTAGATTTGATTTGCTCAACAGTTATACCGTGGTCTTTTGCCACCTGTTTCAGTATCTGCTCAGCCTTGGCGTTGGTCATCGTCATTAAACCTGATGACCTCATCTTATAGCTTGAGTAGGCTGGTTTTAAATACACTCTCTTTACTACATGCTTAACCTTCACCTTAGATACAGGTTTGATTTTTGATATAGCATCATCAACCATGGATAGTAACCTCTTCTCATCCACTGGTCTTAACTCCTGCTCTGTGAAGTAAGCTGTGTAATCTTTTAAAAACTCTTTCTTTATAGCTTCTGCTGTCATACGCTTAAAATATCTTTGATTGAAATTGCCTGATTGTTGTTGTAAAGTTTGATGGCGTTGGATATCAACCTGAACTTCAGGTAGAATCTTTTAAGTTCGCCGGTAAGCTCTGTCTTGTCTTCAACTTTGTTACACTCTTCGCACTTAATGTTGAATACACTGAGCTTCTTTCTGTACTCATCGTAATCTATATCCAGTTCTTCCATTACTTCTTTTCTGGGGATATTGTACAGAGATGACAGACCAACGATAAAGTAGATGGCTGAAGATTTGTTTCCCTCCATATCTTCTACTGTCTGGTACGGCTTCACAGGGTTTTTATCCATGAAGAAGTTGGGCTTTACGATGCTGATAATCTTTTCAAGTTTCATTTCTTAATCATGTTTTGTTTAAAGAATTGCTCAAGCATATTTCTTGAGTACATATTCGGCGCCCCTTTAAAATAGGGTAAGCCCATCTTGTGATAACTATTAAGCGTTGTCTTGCTTTTGATTCTGTACCTTTCCATCACCTCGTTTGTCGTCATTATCGTGTCCTCTCTTTCAATGTTTTCAATCTCCTCCCGTACAATCTTCCGGATTAATTCTTCAATCATTTATTATTCAGTTTTACGATGAACTGTTTATTCCACCGGATTGAACCCTTGTCGTTGCCAAGGATAAGCTCATTACTGCTGTACCGGTCCATTTCTTTTTTAATGTTGTTTGAATAGAGCGTCTTCTGTTCGCTGTGGTAAGCTTCCAGTTGTTTGTGCTCAATGTATTTCTCCGCCCAGTCAAGATGCTGGTCATTGCCAAGCATACTGTTTGGGTTGGGTTTACTCTTATGCCTGTCGTTCAGGTAATCTTCAAGTGAAGAACTGCCATCGCCATCCGGCTCATACTGTCCGGCAATTCCCAGCTTCTCATCATCTGTTGCCAGTTCGTTCTGAGCCAGCTCCTGTAACGCCGTATTAACTGACAGGTAGAAACGTTCTGCATGCAGTAAGATTCTATCCTGTGTATCACGGTCAGCTTCAAATGTTTGCACACCAAGCTTGCGGCCATCCTTCAGGTAAGCTATCTCGCCATACTTATACCCGGTTACAATCATGTAATGCTGCACCTGGATGTAGTATTGTGGTGGTAATTCAGCTACATATTTATCAGATACATATCCGCTGACAGTCTTAATCTCCAGTACGCCTTTCTTTTTGCCGTACAAAGGATGCATGGTTACCTCCCTGTCAAGGTTGGCAAACAGGAATGGGAACTTTGGATTCACCAGTAAGGCATTCGTCCGGCGGCACTTCTTTATCTTCCTGCCTGCTTCATGGTTAGCTATCAACCCATCCTCAGTACCATCAAAGTATTGCCACTTGTCTGCCACATAGTCCTCAAGGTGTTTACCATGGAATACTATCTCATTCATCTTAAACTTCTTTGGGTAAAGGTTGAGCGCCTTGTAGTACAGGATAACCGGGGATTCGTAGCTGTTCATGTTAAGCAGGGTGCCTGCATCTGAACCGCCGACCATACCTTTACAGGTAAACATCTGGCGCAGGTTCTGCCACTGCTGTTCGGTTAAACCTTTTGTGTTGTATCTGGTAATCTTTGATGTCATTTCTTGGTCCCCTCCTTTAACTCAGCAGTCTTCTTTGCGTTGATTAATGTGGTGAGCGTGGTGCGTTGAGATTCAGTAAGAACATACTTGTTTATTTGGCCCTCAACCTCCTTCCATTTCCCATCACCGATGTAATTTGCCATCAACTGCATCTTATTGTCATCAAGCGGAGGCTTACCATTCACTTTTATATCAACCTTGTTACCGGTGCCAACATTAGCATCTGAATCATATTCAGCTTTCAACCCAAGTATTGCAACAAGTGCGTATCGTTTCATGTAAGTGATCGCCTGACCATAGCTTTGATAGGAGTTCCCAGCTTCAAGAGGGAAGGAGGAAACTGATTCCATGCTTTCGCCGGAAGTAATATGTACAAGTGTTGTGGTTACACTGCATTTCTCTCCAACCGTTTGCACGTAACACAGGTTGTGCTTCTTCAGGAATGGTTTTATCTTAGCCTCTATCTCCTGAAAGGATGCGTAAGAAAAGTTGTAAGCTCTTCCATAAGAATCTGTAACCTTAACTTCAACATCCAGCTTGATGTCGTGGTCTTCATTCTTGAATGCAATCAGCGCATTCAGCAGGTTAAGGTTTGTTATTGTTTTGTTTTGCATATTGTTGTATTAATTGTTTTGATTTAAAGTAGATAGTATCCCAATCGTAGGTCCACTTGTATTCGCCACCAATCCATATCTTTTTGACCCGGTGGGAAAAAATAATGGCAGGGTCTGTATCAAACAGGTGCTGACGTATATCCTCAAGATTATATTTCTTCCCATCTATGTTAACTGTATCAGTGGAGTAATTGAAGTGCATGATGCCAAAGATATGCAATAAATCATTTTGATTCAAATTGTATCAAATATATTTTTTTGGAATCATTTGTAATAAATTGTAACTTCACAATAAATTAAACACAATGAAAAAGTCTAACATTGAAACAATCGGGGGTAGGATTAGGGAGATAAGACTTCATTCATCCTTAACCCAGAAAGAATTTGCGGATGCAGTTGGCATTGCAAGGGTATCAGTTAACGCTATCGAGATAGGGCACCACCTGCCAACCATCGAAACCATGAAGAAGATTAACCGGAAGTTTGGTTCCAGTTACAAGTGGATGATTGATGGGGTGGAGGACAATAATAAAGATACAATAAGTATGTTACAGATTAAAGTCGACAACCTGGAGGAGCGCATCCGGGAACTGTCTGATACAAATAAACTGCTGCGTGAGTTTAACGATGTGCTGAAGGGGAAGTAATAAGCATCGGCTTGCGTCATATTAATGAAGCAATACTTTTAAGTATAGAAGCAAGTGCTAAACATTGTTGTTTATTTAATGTTATATAAACAGATTCATCATTATTCTCGTCTTTTAAAATAGGAATAATGTCCACCTCTTTTTCATGTTCATCGAGTTGAATCTTAATATCTTCATACAAATTTTTAATTGTACCAAAAGAAGTAACCATTGCATTAATGGTAATCTCTGTAACGTTTGATTTCATATATATATTTTTTTATTAGTGAAAAAATGCTGACAGCTCGCTAATCCGTAAAGTATAAATGCCATGCTTTAGCTACTAAACAACGCCTTCTGATACTTAATCATCTCATCGTTGTACACCTTGTCAACATACCCTACATACCTTTCAAATGATTTACTGTTCTGACTGTGGCCGGAAGTATACTTGACCACTCTCTCCGGCACTCCATTGTGCAGCATAGATGTAATAGCAGACCGCCTCATCATGTGCGGCGTAACAATCTCATACAGCTTCACCATCTTCCTTTCGTAACCTGAACGGTCAGGTTTCATGTTCGAGATGGAGATGTCAACGTGTGCCGAGTCAAGCATCTTGAACAACCTGGGTGTTAAATCCCTTACCATCCTATACTCGGGTTCGACTGAGTAAACCCTGCCGTAAAACTTTTGGTTAGCTTCCAGTACCCGGTATAATCTATCAGGTATGGGGCAGTAGGTTCTTTCACCTGTTTTGTTATTAATGTAGCCGGATAGCATGTAGTTGTCTCCGGATTTAGAGATGTCGTGTATCTTTATCGACAGCGCATCCGACACCCTGAGCGATGTAGTCAGCATCACGTAGCAAATTTCATACACAAACCTGAGTTCGATGGGGTTGATAGATAGATGATCTATCGAAAGAAATTCTTTTATCACATTGTCAGGCAGTGCGATTACCGGCTTGTCTTCTGTTGATAAGGAATTAAACTTAAGCAAGGTGACGTAGTGTTTCTTCTCGGCGTATGTTAGTATCTCATTCAGCACAGATACATATTTACTCTGTGTGTTAACAGACAGGCCGGAGTTTATCATCTCAGCTTTCAGCTTAACAAAAAACTTTTCATGCTTTTCTGTTACGGTTCGCTTCCTTGTCGGGCCACCTGTAGAAACATCCATGTCGTCAATATAATAATCATTACCGGCGACTGACATCCTCCTTGTTAAGAGGAAGATGGAATGAAGGTGCTTTAATACAGATATACTGTACCTGCCACCAGTCTTCTTTACCAGTGCGCCGGATTTGATATCCTCGTACATCTGATACACAAACCTGTGCAAAGGAATTGCCCCGCTATCAATCTCCGGAGATTCGTGATTACTCATCAACCTCTTGACAAGATTTACCTTCTCTTCAAAGGGTATGTCACGGATGATAACATCAGTTGTGTCGGCGTATATCTTAGCAAGGTTGCTGTTGACTATGGCGCAGGTACGATCACGCCCCGTCAAGAATTGACCAGCCTTGTCAAACTGGGCACCGGAAGGAATATTAATTCCTGTGGACACCCGTTGTGTTTTATAATTGATGGTATACCTGATATAGATAACTCCATCTCTTGCATAGAATCTCGGTCTCATGTTGTTGATATTATTGTTACTGTTAACTTCTCATAATCATCGAGGTTTAATTCTTCATCCATTGCGGCGGCATGAATGAGTGCGGTGTCTACTGTTTCGTGGGTGTCTTTTGCGTAATAGTGTAAAAGGATTTCTGTGGTGTAAGTTCTGGTTACGGGTAAAATACCCATTGGTGTTTCTACCATAAGCAAATCTAAATTCATAAGTAAGAAAGTTTAATTAAGTTAAAATACTTATTTTACAATAAGTATATAGTCGTATTACAAATGTATATAATTATAAGGATTTTAAAATAAAGTGTCATGAATTATTTTTAAAATTTATTTCGGTAATATTTTTTGATTTGAGTATGTAAAACCGTATTGTTGCTATAATGTTGTCACAAATTTATCTCACAAGCATCTAACACATTGTTAATCAGTTTTATATTTTACTACTTTTGAAACGCACAGTGTAATTCTGTGGAATTTTATATAGCAAATATAGTACTTTATGTGACAATTTAGAATCAAATGCTATAATTTTTTTCAAAAGATTACAGTTCTTTTGTCTCACTGAGACACTCTTCAATCTCGTTACACTTCATAATTATCTTCCTTGCCTGCTCACGGTAGCTGCGTACTATCTTCATCTGCTCTTCGGTTTTAAACTTCTTAATACCCGTCAGCCGGTGAGACAGCTTTGACCGGCAGGTTGAATTGGTATCGCCGAATAAAACCCTGGCCGCATACGTCTGTCTGATGGCCGGGTTATTCAGTAGTTCCTGTATTTTTACTAAAGACATACAATATAAGTATTAAGATGTTAAGAATAAACAAAAGGTCTGGGCTGTGTGCCCGCCTGAAAAAAGTAATTGCCACATAAGTGGCAAGTGCGAAGAGGATGCAGAGGATGTTGATTGTGATCTTTGGTTTCATTTTAAAAGGTTATATTCAATTTAACTCCGGTAATAACATCGCCGTAAAAAGTGTAGCGTCCGGTACTTGTTTTTTCTACAACAGTTTTCTTATTGCCATACCGGAAGAATAGCTTATTGCCTCTTCTGTAATATGCGTTTAAAATTTTTGTCATGATTGTTTGTTTTTTTTGATTTTAATAATAAGTTGCAATATTAGCATAATTATTATAGCTAAATAAATTCCGTACCTTCCCATAGTTGTTTGTTTTTTGATTCTGATTCTAAGTTTCTCTCTGGTTATCAATGGTTTATTTAGAAATTAGATGCGCCAATACAACTGTTACAGGCAAGTGTTACCGACCTGCTACAATTTGAAAGTATCTATCTTTTAATGCTCTTAAATAAATGTCATTGGGAATACCATAGTTACCTATTGCCCACATATCATTAAATTCTACAACGACATTCTCATTGCTTTCTAAAATAGCAATATCAACTGTATAAGCACAAGGGAATTTTCCTTTATTATTCGCAATAACTGTCATGGCATATTCATAATTTGGAGAAACAATAAATTCACCAGAGTAATTTCTTGCATCAATAAGTTTATCATTATGTACATATAAACGCCATTCACTAACAATCTTACTATTGAATACATCGTAAACCATTACCTTAGTTTCAGGTGGTAAATTGGATAAACAAGAGTATCGCATACCATCAAGAATTAACCCAGTAAACAGCTTTATTTCAATAGGTTTAATGAATAACTTACTACCATTAGAAACTCTTTTATGTGCATCTTCGAGTGTAATTATCTCACATTCTCTATTTGAGTTTATTGGCAATCTTATATCATTTAAGCCAACCCTTTTGAAAACTTCTCTCATAAATTCAGTTGAACCCACAAATAAGTTTTTCTTAATTAGCATATCAAACTTACCGCTTGCGACTTCTTCAAAAGAAGTTAAGCGATAGTCCATAGCATTGTCAATCGCACCATATAATGCACAAGAGCAATCGAAATGATGTGCTAATGTTCTTTCTGTATTTGACTGTATATAAATCATAATTCGTTTATTAACCCACACCTGCCTGTAACATCGGTTTGCCAAAAGCTGGGCAGACGTGGTAAATTCAGCTTTTGTTCCTTTAATTGGCTTTAGTGCAAGGGTTGAGCATTTGTGCTTTTAATCCCAGCCTTCGGCAAGCCGTGAACCGTTATAAGCAATAAAAATTACTACTGCTCACGCTCCAATTTTTCGTTAATAGCTTCGGCAATAAACTTACCTACCTTGTCTTGAAATTCGGCTGCCTTATCCATGTCTAATTTAAACAAGTTTTGAAGTTCTCCCCATCCTCTTACATCAGCAACATGATGTAAATAGTCGGCATCTTTAGTCTTTTCGATAGCCCATATTTGAGTACCTTCGCTATCATATTGCACTCCGCTTTTAAACCATTCTTTTATTGTCATGTCCGTAATTTTTACAGCTTATAACAGCAGCTTTAAAAAATGTCTGCCATAAGCATTGTTTGTCAAATGAAGTAATTTTTAGGCAGCCACTTCTTAAAGCTGCAAAACGTTATCACGCCTTCCACCTCCTCTTCTCCCTGCTATACTTCTTCACCCTCTGCTCCGGCACAATGATATGCCGGTACCACTGGATTGAGAAGATACTAAGGGCAACAAAGGCTATTATCGGGAATGCGATTGATGCTATGCTATAATTTGCAGATAAAGTTATGAATTGTATCATTGATTTGCAAGTTTTATTGTTTAACAATTTTAATCTCTGCTACCCTTGCATCTACCAGTTCCGGCAGCAGTTGCATTGCAATCCTTACCTGCTCCTCTTCGGAAATGCCATCGGGAAGGGATAAGGGGATTGTGATTTGAAGTGTGATTTGTTGCATGAGTTGTTTAGTTTTAACTGTTAACTTTTCTTTCAAGTCCAAAGCTGTCCTCAGCAGTAATCTGAATAGCCAACCATATTTGCTCGTATGTGGCATCATTTGTTAATGCCTTTGTCAGTATAGATTGAGCATCTTCATCAGAGCAGTCATAGTCGGCTTTAACATCATCAATATGCCAAAGGTTATCTGTTTGGTAGCCAAGACTTTTAAGAACAGCCTTGGCCTGTTCCGCTTTTTGATAGTCGTTCATTGTGTTTAGTTTTAACTGTTTATAAATTAGCAGCTACAGCAGCCGCCATTTGCTTTTCGTTTCTTGTGCCCATCCCGTCAACTGCAAACTTCTTCCCATTGAACTCAAAGGTGCTGTCCTTATAGGAAACCCAGTCGGCATTTCCATTGGTAACATGGTACACCTGTATAAGTTCATCACGGATGATGTTGACACGGATAATGGTATCACTTACTTTTTTAGTTGTTATGAGCATGTGTTAATTAGTTTGTAAGATGTTATAATGTTCACTTGTTTGAGCTACCAAAGCTATATTCCAAGTGTATATCTCCGTTGCGCTTTCGCTATCATCGTACATTTGCTCTAATTCGCCCAGTCTCTTGACAGCTTGCTCCATTTCTGTGTTACCATATTCATCCTCCTCTGTGAATATTTCCCAAAAGTCTTGATGACTTTTTGTTTCTTTGTCTTTGGCGTTATCGTATTTACTTGTTACTAAATTGTAACAAAGTATAACAGCAGGTTTCATTGTTTAAGTTTTTAATTGTTATTTAAAAAATTCTTCTTCCATCCTTACAACTTCCACACCATGCTCACATTCAACGATCTTCCATTTACCATCGGTGCAGATACCACCTTCGCCTGTCAAATCTATTAAATTCCAAGCTTCAATGTACCTGTCCACCATTGAAAACGGGAAGCTGCGTTGATGCCTGATGTGGGAGTTGATGTGGTCGGCTAATTCTTGTAGTTGATTCATTGCTTTCTTTTTAATATTAGTCATTAAGGATTCTGTTTATCAGAAACAGCCTGTAAGCAAGAGCCTCTTTCTCTGTGCTAAAGAAGGCGTTTATACCGTCAGTATCAACAACAGCATACCAGCCTTCAAGATTTTTATTTTCAACTTCATCTGCTTCCATAATAGAAACCTCTGCCAATAACTCGTCCATATTGAGGCTGTTTTCTTTTTGAAACTTTTGATTGTTTTGTAATACGTTCATGGTTTTTAGTTTAGAATGTTATAAAATCTTGTTTTTTAATCTTTCTTTTTTCTTTTTTACGATTTCTTTAATCATTGAAACAGTTAAGCTGCCAACATTTTTCCGGTTCTTATGGAAACTGGTTGATGTCCAGTGCTGCAACTTTTTAACCTGTTTGATTTGACGGCGGGAAAGGTTTTTCATGTTGAAGTTTTGAGTGTTAATTAATCTTGTTCTTCATCTTCGCTTTCATCTTCATCTTTCTTATTGAAGCTATCAACCGCTTCATCATAGTCATCATAAAACGTTTCTTCACCAGTCTCAAAATCAGTTACCAAGTATTCAACACTTCTTCCAAGCATTGAACAGATTGATACACCGTTTTCAAGAGCGATATACACATAACCGCTATTCGGATTGAAACCAACTTCCATAATATCTTCACGAGCGCAATTTTCTGCGTATGCGGCAAATACCTTGCTCAGTCCCATCGCTTCGCAGTAAG
>Ga0315909_10000843_pt1 | contig 40945 bp, 65 predicted proteins | sample LakEriMetagenome_11_FD_203527 | JGI IMG/M metagenome (GOLD analysis project Ga0315909, IMG submission 203527) | Freshwater fungal communities from buoy surface, Lake Erie, Ohio, United States - Buoy 2 MA125 | ecosystem: Environmental > Aquatic > Freshwater > Lake | place: USA: Lake Erie, Ohio... | reverse complement strand
TGTTCCGTGTGACGCGCAATGCGAACATCTCGACGCTGACGATTAGCAATCCAGCCGCCAGCGGCAACGCCTGTAGCTTCACGCTGATCTTTGACGCCAACGGCACGAGCTACACGATCACATGGCCTGCGGCGGTGAAGTGGCCGGGTGGGACTGCTCCGACGATCACGACCACGAACGGGCGCTCTGATATGTTCGTGTTCTACACCAACAACGCGGGTACGACATGGTACGCCATGACCGCTGCCCAAAACTTCGTGACGACCTAAGATGCTGGCAGATCGACTACGGATGACCAACAAAGCTGCCGTAGCTGGGCAGCAGTTGTACACCACGCCGGGGACGTACACGTTTACCGTTCCCGCTGGCGTGACGAGCGTTGATGTCTGTTGCATTGGTGGCGGCGGCGGGGCAATCTCGCGCTCCGATAGCACTGTGTCGCAAGCGCAATGCAAAGGTGGCGGGGGCGGTGGTCTGGCCTACGCCAATGCCATTAGCGTTACGCCGGGGGCGAGCATTACCGTGATCGTTGGTGCTGGATCAAGTGGCACAGTCAATGGCGGCGCGTCAAGTTTCAACACCACATCCTGCGCTGCGTCTGGTGGGCAGTCTGGATTTAACGGCGGAGCTGGCGGCTCTGTCACCTATGGGACTGGCGGCTCTGGTGGCGCTGGCGGCACATCCAATGTTGGGTATAGCGGCTCTGGTAGTGGTACTGGCAACGGTGGCGGCGGCGGAGGCGGCGCTGGCGGGTACAGTGGCGCTGGTGGTGCTGGCGGTAACAACAATAGCGGCAATACCACTGACAGTGGTTCTGCTGGCGGAAGCGGCTCTGGCGGTGGTGGTGGAGGAGGTGGTGGTGGGGCAGGGGTATTTAATAGTACGCAATACTTTGAGGAGTATTACTCCAACGGTGGCGGCGCTGGCGGAGGAACTGGCATAAAGGGCACTGGGAGTTCTGGCTCTGGTGGGGCTGGTGGCGTGTACAACGACAGCACCGGCTCTGGTGGCAATGGTGGGTCTGGCGGGGTCGGTGGAAGCGATGGTACTGGTGGAGCCTATGGCGGCGGGGCCGCATCGTGGGTTTACGGGTGGAAATGGGACCCACCGGGTGATTCAGGTGGCACACTTTTGCAACTGGATTATGACAGAAGTGGCGGCAACGGCGCAGTTCGTATCATGTGGGGAGCTGGTCGATCCTATCCTTCTAACGCAGCGGACGTATAACCGATGAACATTCTCTCTGATTCCGATCTGCTGGTCATCAAGGAAGTGGACGGCCACGCCGAAGGCTTCCCGATTACCTACAGCAACTTCCGACTGATCCACCCGCAGACTTCGTTCCCTGAGCTGCCAGACAATTCGTTTTTGGTGGACTACGGCTTCAAGGTGTTCAAGCACACGAACCAGCCACCGATCCCGCAGTTTGAGAACTGCGCGGACGGACCAATCGTCTGGGACGCGACGGAGGACGCCTACACGAACACCTATATCCTGACGCCGTACACGCCTGAGCAGATGGAAGCCGTCAAGCAGCAGCGTATTGACGCACTGCGCGGGAAGAAGAACGCCCTGCTTACGGCCTGTGACTGGACGCAGTTGCCCGATGTGACGCTGACGCCGGAGCAGGTGGCCGCATGGCGCGTCTATCGTCAGCAGTTGCGGGACTACATGGGCAGCGTGACCGATCCGTTCCATCCTCCCGCGTGGCCGCTTCCTCCCCGCTAAGGGACTAGCCGATGCTTTCTGGGTTCCCGATCAGCGGTGCGCCACTCTCCTCGACGGGGGTGGCGCGAGTCCTCATCGCCGCCGTGGGCACATTTACGCTGAGTGGGCAGGATGCAGCCACCAGCGCCTCGTTCAGCCTGTCTGCCGCGCACGGGTCGTACACGCTCTCGGGTGAGGCGGTCACGTTCCTCAAGGGCGCTCGCCTTGTCGCGGACCACGGGACGTACACGCTGGATGGGCAGTCCACGGCCTTCGGGCTGGGCTATGCCTTTAGCCCTGTCCACGGCACCTTCACGCTGTCGGGCCAAGACGCTACGCTAACCAGCAGCCGCACGTTCCCCTTGGACCACGGGACGTTTGCGCTGACGGGACAGGACGCTGGCTTCCCTGTCACTCGCCTCGTCACGGCAGACCACGGCACGTTCACGCTGGACGGCCAAGCGACGGCGTTCGGCAAGGGCTACGCCTTTGCGCCGGATACGGGGCACTTCACCTTCACGGGCGAAGCGGCTGGGCTGATCCCCGCTCGACGGGTGGCGGCAGGCTATGGCGCGTTCAGTCTAGCAGGGCAGACAGCGGATCTCCGCAAGGGGCCGCTGCTGGTCGCCGCGCATGGCAGCTATACGCTGACCGGCCAGACCGCCGATGTCATCTACACGCAGTCGCAGATCGGGCGCAACAAGGTCGATCCGTTCCCCTCGCCGGTCAACCAGCAAGGGCCGGTCGATGCCAATATCGTCCGCGCCAATGACAATCTGGTGGGGTCGGCCATCACCGCGCATGACGGCAACTCGCTGATCCATGTGCAGTCTGGGACGCTGGCGCTCCGTCCTGCGGTCCTGCCCAACGGCGGGATGTACGTCGGCACGGACACGGGGCTGATCTACTTCTACGTCAATGGCGCATGGATCACCATTGGCGATACGGGCCAGAGCGGACGGCGCTGGGGCGCGTTCCAAGACTTTACGGACCAGTCGCACACCTCAATCAACACGGCCAAGCTCATCACGTTCGACACGATTGATACGGCCTATGGCGTGTCGATTGATACGGGGCTGACCAACTCCAAGATCACGGTCAGTCAGGCGGGGGTGTACAACTTCCAGTGGTCGGGGCAGTTCACCAATTCCGACACGCAGATCCATGACGTAAACATCTGGCTGGCAAAGAACAGCACCTACGTCACGGGGTCGAACGGCGTGGTGTCCGTCCCTGAGCGGCACGGCGGGGTCAACGGCCATGTGTTGCCGGGGTGGAATTACTACGTCGAACTGGCCGCGAACGACTACCTCCAGTTGTACTGGGCCGTGAGCGATCTGGATGTGACGCTGGAGTTCCTGCCGTCCACGGCGGTCCACCCGTCCACGGCATCTATCATCTGCACCATCTCCAAGGTCTAACCATGCCTAAGCGTAAAGCCGTGTTCTGGCGCAAAGACAATCCGCTGCCCAAGAAGGAGCGTACAAAGCTCTCCCCTGCACAGAAGCGGGAGGCGAAGGCGCGAGCAAAAGCTGCCGGAAGACCCTTCCCGAATTTGGTTGACAACGCCGCCGTTGCGCGTAAAACTAAGGAGAGCTAAATGCCTATAAAGAGTCGTAGTCAGCAGCGTTTGATGTACGCCGCTGCCGCTGGCACCGTGAAGAACGGCCCATCGCGCAAGGTTGCGAAAGAGATGATCGAGGCCACGCCGAAGAAGGCGTACGGCAAGATGCCGGAAAAGAGCAAGCCTCGCACCGCCGTTATGAAGCGCAAGTAATCTTCACGGGAGACTCAGATCATGGCACGAAAGCGTGGTGGGCTGGCGGGGTTGTACGACCGCAACAAAGGATTGATCCGCACGGGGGCGACCATTGGCGCGTCACTTCTCGGTGGTCCGTTGGCTGGCGCGGCGACAGGCGCAGCGTTCCGTGGGTTGGACCGTGAAGGCAAGCGCGGCATTGGCTTTGATATCGGACAGGGCGCACTCGGTGGCATTGAGGGCTATGCGCTCGGCAAGGGGACGCAGGGCGTCAAGGGCCTCCTGACCGGCGCAAAGACGCTGCCCCCTGCGCTGATGAAGGTGGGCGTTACTGGTGGCCCCGAAACGATGGTGACGGGCAGCGGTGGCGCTGGCACCCTCACGGAGCGGGCCAAGCAGTTGTTTAGCCTTGCCAATCAGAAGACGGGCAACAAGCTAGGGTCGTCCGAAGTGCTGGGCGGGATTGCCAAGGGCTTGTATGGCGAGCGCCAGGCGAACCGGCAGATGGACTTTGAGCGCGAGAAGATGGAGCAAGCGCAGCGCCAGTTCGATGCTACGCTGGGCCTCAAGACGCGAGAGGCGGACATCCTCGCCGCGCAGGAAGCCGACCGGAAGCGCCGTGAAGACGAACTGATGGCGGCTCGCGCAGCGGTTCGTGCCATGTTTGGGGGTGCCTAATGGCAACCTTTAACACCGCGTTTGGTTCGCTCCCCAGCCCAAAGACGCAGCTCTTTGGCAATCGTCCCCAGCCCCGCACGGGTGGTGGCACAGCGGGTACGGGTCAGATCGAACAGCAGCAAGCGCCGGGGACGGTGGGCGGCGATACGTTTGCCGACCTCCAGAAGCAGGGCCGTGCCCGTCCTGCCCCGCAGATGGCGCAAGCGCCACAGGCGTTCCAAGAGCAGCCCCCGATGCTTGGCGCACTGAGCGCCCAGTTGGGACAGACCGCGACTCCGGCCACGATGTTCCAGCCGGAGATGGCTCCGACTGCTCCGACTGCTCCAGCTGCTCCAGCTGCGCCGACTGCGGCCCCGCAAGCAGCAGCAATGGCTCCGAGTGCAGCGGCTCCGGTCCCGATGCTGTCCACTCTTACCTCGCGGCTTCGCTCGGCAGAGGACATTGAGGAGGAGCAGCGCGGTGGCGGTGGGCAGGACACGGGCGGTGCTGGCGGTGCGGGTGGTGCCGGTGGTGCTGGCGGTGCTGGTCCGACCACTCCCGTCGTACCACCAGCTCCCGCTGGCATGGGCTATAGCGCCACGGGTGGGATCACGGGTACTCCGCAGATCGACCGGACGACCAACACGGCGACCTACTCCAACGTCGAAGTGCCGGTGGCGAACGCCCCGCGCTTTGGCCCCGGTAATCCGCCTCCTGCCACTGCCCCGAACGGCTCAACGTTTGTGGCGGATACGGGCGTCACATGGACGAAGCGTGGTGGCGTGTGGACGGTTGAGGCACGGGCTGGCGCTCCGAACGATGGGATGCCTAGAGGGTACGCTGCGCTGACGCCGCCTGAACTGCTGGCGCAGACGCAAGCCAATCTCCCCGAGGGCTTTAGTGCAGGAACGCTTGGCCCCAGCGGGGTAGAGATGTTCCTCCGTCAGTACGGCATCCCCGCAAATGAGTCGCAGTACTTCGCGCTCGCACAGCAGTCTGGTATGACGGTGGATGCCCTCAAGAACTACATCGCCTCGGTTAGAGGGCCGCTGCGGTTTGAGAGCCAGCGTGACATCCAAGTTCGCGCCGAAGAACAGGCGTGGAAGGCGCAGAACAACGTCGGTGAGATCCCGTACAACTACGCCTTCGTCCCGGCCAGCGAGGGCGGTCCTCGCCTCCGCAAGCTGTCGTATGACGAAGTAGTGGCGCGTGGGTTCCAGCCGTATGGCGGTCGTGCCGCGTATGACAATCTGGCGAACGATCTTGCCGCAGCGCAGCAGACGGGCACCCTCGGCCTCCTCACCCGCTTCGGTGGGCTGACGGCTCCGACTGGCGGTGGGACGCCTGGAGCGGCTGGCGCGGTGGATCTCCTCACGGGTGGGACTACGCCGGTCCTCAAGCAGACGCCGACGACCACCTCGTTTGCGCCGAACGATCCGAACGGCCCGTGGTCCTACGACAAGGACAACTGGCTGGAGATTGAACCCGGGTCATGGATTCCCCGTGGGCCGGAAGCGAACCGTTGGAAGTTTGAGAACGGGCGCTGGGTATCGACGATGGGCACGGGCAGCAATGTCCCCGGTCCCTTTGGTCCGTTCCCGCCGACGAGTGGCCCCACGGGTGGTCCGACTGGGACTCCTGTCAGTGGACCCACGGGCGGTGGCGTGACGGGTGGTGGCACTCCTGCGACGGCTGGTGGTGGGCTGATCCCGAGAACGCCTATCCCGACGCTTCCCCCGTTCTACACTGCGCCTACTGCGCCGACGGGAGCAGTACCTCCCGCGACGATGAACCTGTCGAACGCGGCGCGAGATCTTCGCACGAAGCTTTTGGAGCAACTGACCAAGCTGGAAGGTCCGTCCGAGATTCAGGGCCAGGCATACGAGGCGCTGCGGAAGGCGAAGGCCGATGAACTGGCCGCGCAGTATGGGGCCGAACGCTCACGGCTGGAAGAAGAACTGGCGCGGCGTGGCTTGAGTGCGTCCACGATTGGCGGCGGTCGCTATGGTGATCTGGCTGGGCAGCAAGCGCGAGCCATTGCTGGCTTTGAGGCGGAGTTGTTGCAGCAGCAAGCCGAGGCGGATCAGCGCCGTCAGCAGATGTACTTCACCGGCCTCAGCGATCTGACCAAGACGGAATCGGACATCGAACTCCGTGCCGCACAGTTGCAGCAGGAAGCCGCGCTGCGTGGGCGGGAGTTGGATCTCCAGAGCGCCCGTGATATGGCAACCTCGGAGTACCAGCGTGGGCAGTTGGGCCTCGGGTACGCTGAGATGGGAAGCCGTGAGCGCATCGCTGGCGCACAGCTTGACGAACAGAAGCGCAGCGCCGAGGTCCTGGAAGGGATTCGCACGGGCGAGCTGACCCTGAGCCAGGGGGTGCAGATCGCGCAGATCCTCCGTGGGATGTACGCTGGGGAGATTCCGGTGGAAGCGTGGGAGTCCCTGCTCCGTTCGCTGGGTGTGGACCCGACGAAGTATCCGCGTCCGAACGTCACGCGTACCACAACGACCACGCCGACCACCACGACGACGAACACGCCCACCACGACCACAACGACCACGCCGACCACGACCACGCCGACGACCACCAATCCGAGGGGTCCGACTGACACGACGAACCCGAACACGCCGATTGCAATTACGCAGATCCCGAACGATCTCAGCGGGTACGCGAACGGGCAGAAGTTCTCCTACTTCGGGGTGACGTTGACGCTCCTGAATGGCGTGTTGCGTGACGATACGGGTCGCGCCTACCGCACCGGCGAATAACCAGAGGACACGATGGCACTACTTGACTATCTCTTGGGTGGCGCGGCTGGTGGGTTTCAGGGCTACGAAGCGAAGAAGGCCAAAGACCTCCAGGCGCAGAAGGACGAGGAGGACCGGCAGATTAAGCAGTTGGCAATGCTGAATCAGTTGGGCTTCCGAGCGACCGGCCCCGTGCGTGAAACGCCGGATGAGGCGGCACGGAACATCGTGGGCGACATTAGCGCCGAGGTGCCGAAGCCAGCCTTCGACACGACGATGGGCCGTGCCTTTGGCGCAGCACAAAAGCGGGGATTTGGCGTAGCGGAGCAGCCGACCAGCCCGTTGACCTCGCCAGTATCGCTGGCGCTAGACTCCTCAAAGATCAGTCAGTTTGAGCGAGCGAAGGGGATGCAGCCAGCAAGCCCTGAAACGCGAGCGACAATCAAGGGCATTGGGACGCTCGGCTTCCGTCCGCCTGAGACAGAGGAGGAGAAATCGCAGCGCGAGTACAATGCCTTGATGCGAATTGAGCAAGGCAAGCGAGCGCTCTCCGCGCAAGATGCACGACTCAAGGCTGAGGCAGATGCAGCAGCGAACAAGGCCAAGGTTGACTTTCTTGTTGCGTCTGGCATTGAACCAAAGCGAGCAGCGCGTATCGTAGCGCTTGAAGCGAAGTATGCCGATGTGGAGGAAACCCCATCCGTCGCGGCGACTAAGCGTGGGCAAGATATTAGCGCGGCTACGGCTCGTCGTGGGCAAGACTTGGCTGACAAGCGGAAAGACGCGGAGGGTGTCAATGAGATTCAGAGTGGGCTACAGGCAATGGGCGTGGCTCGCGCTTCGTCGTCGCTGAATCTATTGGAAACAAACACAAAGCTCATGGACCGCTTTGAGAAGGACGTACTTGACGGGAAGGCGCAGATTACCGCACTCCAACTTGAGGCAGCGCGATTTGCGTTGTCTGGTGGGAAGGGGTCGGCAGTTGCGGAAGATCGGTTGGCGAAAGGCATACCTGGTGTGATGCCTCCGAATCCAGCGCTTCTTCGGTATGTCCGTGCGGGTAAGGGGATTTCTGGTGCAGTGCGTGAAATCACGCCTCGTGGTGGCTCCAACTTGATGATGCAGATGGAGCAGACGCTAGCTGGCATCGGTCCTGCTGGCACAGATGCGGAGTCCATTGGACAAGTGCAGACGTTCCGCAACGACATTCTTGCTGGTGTGCGAGAGGGTGTGGACGCCATGCGCGGGAAGCAACAGCCTGCCACTGGCGGTGCTATGCCGTCTGCGGCTGAAGCACTGCGGCGTCTGCGTAAGGGAACCACCACTGGAGGAAAGTAACGATGGCGATGCAACCCCCTAGCGCCGCCGAGCGGAAGAAGCTGATTGAGATGGGCTACAAGCCCGAAGATTTGGACAGAGAGTTCGGCTCATCGCCAGAAGTGGCTGTTGCTTCGCCACGACCTGCTGCTCAGAAGACGGAGACTCCCCGGCGCACTGGCACCACTGCCCGAGAAGATGTTGTCGGTATGACGCGACAGGCGATGAACGCCGTTACGTTCGGCCAGTATCCGAAGATGGTCGGAGCGTTGTCATCGCTATCTGGTGGCGATGGGAAGGCTGACGCCGAGAAGCTGGCGAAGTATATGAGTGAATACCGACAGGCCGCTCCTCGAAAGTCTGCCGTTGCCGAATTCGCTGGAGAGATTGCTCCATACTTTGCCTCAGCCCCAGCAGCCGCTCTCAGTAGCATCCCTGGTATGGCTGGCGCTGCTGCACGAACTGGGAAAGCCTATCAGTTCGCTCGGGCAGCGGTTCCGTTGGCGAGCAAGGTGTTGCCGAAAGCTGGGAAGACAGTAGCGCAGATCGCCGCGATTGAGGGGGCGCGTGGGGCATCTCAGGCAGAGGAAGGCGAGTCGCCGTTGGCCGAAGCCCTGAAATCTGCTGCTATTTCTCTGCCATTCGGTCGGCTTGGCGAAGTGGCTGGCACCTATGCTGCTGGGCGATTCGGCAAGTCCATTGATAAGATGGCGGCTAAGGCGACCGCCAAAGCGCAGGAAGCTGGGCAGATCATTAACCAATGGCGCGAGATCGGCCAGCTTGAAGTGACTCCGGCACTCGCCAAGTTGTATGAGCGGTCACAGCCGTTGCGTCAGGCTGTTACGGAAGCCGCCGAGTCGCTTGGGCTTCCAGCAACGGACCCAAATGTTTTGACAGAAGCGTATAGCAAATTGGCGGCTACTGGGTCGCCAGTCTTCAAGAAAACAATCCTCTCGCCGTTCCTGTCAGCCATTGATGAAGCCGCACAGCCGTTGATTGGGAACTCCAATATCAGCCCGCTGTCTAAGGGGATTCGTGGGTATGCTGAGGCAATGGATGTTGGCAAGGCAATTACCCGTGGACGACAGACTGGCGAATATCTTCGCACTGGGGCTGGCGCTCCAGAGCAGGTCGGCGGGGAAGTCCTCGTAGAGCGCATGAGTCGTCCCTATGTTTCGCAAGCTGAGCGGGAAGCTGCTGCACAGGCGCTCATCGCGTCAATCCGTGAAGCGAATACGGCTATGCCAAGTACGCTTCGTGGAGCCGTAGCGCAGGGCGCTCGCACACTGCTGACTGGTGGTCCCCGTGGTGTAGGGGACATTGCCGACATTGCGGCACGGCTAGGCGGCGGATCGTTCGGTCAGCGCATGGCACAACGCGCTGGCACATCAATCGGCGCTTCACGCTAGGCAGTAGGCTATGACCACTGAATCAGCCTCCCTCAAGATCAGCGCCCTGTTGGGTGTCAGCAGTGCCGTCCTCCAGAACGCTCCCCCTACTGGGATGTCCATGACTTCGCTCTTAGTGCCGATTATTTCAGCGGTGGTCGGGGGGCTGATGAGCTACGCGGTACTCAAGACGACCGTGCAGAAGATGGAACGCGATGTGCGTGATATGCGGAAAGACATGAGCGACATTTATACGCTGGTGCGGGAAAGCCTCACCAAAGTCGCCAAGCTGGAAGGGCGACTGGACTCTCATTCCTAACGTGGAGTTGTGATGAACAAGCTCTTGCTGTCGGCCACCCTCCCCCTGTTCCTCGGCCCGATCACCTTCGTCCTGATGCAGGGCATCAAGGCGCTATCGAAGACGGTCGATGCGCTGCCGATCACGGCCAAGCGGTTCGCGGTCGCGGCCATTGCCGTCCTGCTGACCGTCGTGGCGCAGGTGACGGGCGTGGATGTCTCGTGTGATCCGAATGGCGTGGAGAACTGCCTCAACACGCTGGACGCTGGCGCGGTGAAGGGCATCCTTGCGGCGGCCGTGGCCTACGTCCTGCACTTCGCCAAGCAGAAGAAGGGCTAACCTCTCATGATCCCTCCGCGCCGTTCTCTCAAGGGTTTGCTTGTCCCCCGTGACGCTACGGAAACGGCGCGGCAGGGGCAGGGGATTGGTGATCTAGAAGCCATCATGCAGATGGCAACAACGGCCATCCCAGAGGCGTTGCGTGTTGCCCCAGCGACAAGCACTCCGATGGGCCTGTTTGATACAGCGAACGCTCTTGCCGACAGAGACTATGCTGGTGCGGGGATGGCAGCACTCGGAGCAATTCCGTTTGCTGGCGCGTTGAAGTACGCGGACGAAGTGGCTGATGTAGCGAAGTCTGCGATGCGCGGTGCGAAGTCGTTGCCTATGGATACGCCAAGTCGTATGGCGCGGGCAGCAGAGCAGGGATTTAGTTCGCCTGTGTATCATGCAACTTCTCGCACGACCCCTATTGACGAGCTAAAGCCATCCAACGGATTGCTGATGGACTTAAATGCGATCCATGTTGGCACGAAGAAAAGCGCGAACGACAGGGCTGGGGCTGTCCATGTGCTTTCCACGCCAAGCGGGTTGCAAATGCAATCCGCGAAAGCAGCAAATACACGGCGCGGATGGTCGCCAGATAATGCGGCTGCTTCAGCACAAGGAGGTGTTCTCCGTGAAGATTTTGCCCCATCAATCATGCCACTGATGATGAAAGCGGAGCGCCCGTACTTAAACCCTGCCACTGGCGCTCCGTGGACAGAGCGAGAGTTCCAGAAGCACGTTGGGGAGTGGATTAGAGAGAACGCCCCGAAACTTGGAGAAACAGATCGTCTTGCCGCTAAGCAGCTAATGAAGCAAGATCTTCTTGAGCAAGGGTATGATGTTATTCCTTACGTTAACGCAATCGAAGGCGGACAGCGGTACAAAAGCGGCCATGCAGGAGATGTGAGTTACATGGTACTAAAGCCAGAGAACTTGCGCTCCAGCTTCGCAAAGTTTGACCCCGCTAACGTCGGAAAGGCGGGACTTATGGGCGCACTTGCTGGTACGCTTGGGATGTCTGCTGCGAATAACCGCAACGCAAAAGGCTCAAAGTAAATGCCAAAGCGCGGAACGCTCCCTCGGGCGGTGGCGGTGGTCAAGAGCCTTGACGTACTGGCTCCCGCCTTCCGCGCCAAGATCGAACGGGTGCTGGAGGCGGTGCCGTATGCGACCGTGGCGGAAACGCTGCGGACGGACGCACGGCAGCGGTATCTCTATGGCTTTGGGCGGCAGTATGACGACGGGCGTGGCATCGTCACCCACAGCGAAACCGCGCTGGACACCTGGCACCACTACGGGCTGGCGGCGGACATCATCCACCAGGCGAAGGGCTGGGAGGCTCCGATGCAGTGGTGGCAGCAGCTCGGAGCCGCCGCCAAAGCGCAGGGATTGGTCTGGGGTGGTGACTGGACGTTCCGCGACTACCCGCACATTCAGTGGGGTGCCCCGATGCGTCGGAGCCCATCCCCGAGTGCCGCCAAGCTCCTAGAGACTGGGGGCGTGGAAGCCGTCTGGAAGGCCGTCAACGCGATCTAACGGCACTTGGCAGTGGTAGGTAGCACAAAGCCCCCGGAAGACAATCCGAGGGCTTTGGCACACCCACCCAAGAGGATGCTATGGGAAACCCCGCCAGAGACTACCCATGCCCGACAACTTATGGGGCTGATACTGGCGTGTCAAGGACGGCAATGGTGACAACCGCCCCCGCCTTGGTCTTGTCCCGCTCGTTCAGGTCGTCGAACTCCCACACCGCTCGCCGGATCTGGCTGTCGTCGTGCCAGATCGCCTCGCTGTCGGTGATGCCGTCCAAGAACGCCTTCTGGTAGTTGAGATCCCGCCGCCTCCTGTCTGGCTCCCGCACCACCACATCAATCAGCAAGCGCCCCTCCTGCCGCGTCCAGCCCGCCTTCTTTGCAGCGGCCATCGCCAGTTGCCCGATGAGCGTCTTGGCCTCGCGGTACTCTTTGCTCAGAATGTAGCCGGTAACGTATTTCCGGTTGTCGGAAATCAGTGCCGCCCACGGGACGCTAAAGGTCATGGTCCGCACCGCGCTCACTTGTCCTTTCTCCCGATCCGGGCGCTCCAGCCGTCCTTCTCCGGCGGGGCCACCCGTGGCTCCAGTCTGAGGTTCTGATAGTTCCACCGCACGGGGATGTCCTCCACGCTGCCGTGGCGGTTCTTGTCGATGATGAGAAAGGTGTCTGCCGTGAGGCCGTTGCGGATGAAGCGGGAGTGGTCGAATAGCAGGACTTGGTGGGCATCGTTCTCCACCGCGCTGCCACCCATCAACCCTTGCGCCACCGGACGCTCCTGCCGATTGGCCGAGGTCTGGCGGTTGAACTGCGAGAGGGTCACGAGCGTCACCCCGAGCGACAGGGCGGCTTCCCGCAGTTGGTGCGACACCAGCTCCATCCGGTCGTGGATGGCTTGGACGTTGGGTGCCCAGATGAGCTGCAAGTAGTCCACGATGAAATACTTGCACCCCGCATGGTCGTGGTGGTAGCGCATCGCGTGAACGATGTCGTCGATCTTGCTGATGGGGAGGCGGTTCACGATCAAGTGCCCACCCGTTTCCCGATGGATGGCGTCCACGGCCATCGCCGCTTTCGTGAACGTCAGCGGATCGAACGTGCTGCCCTGCTCTAACTGCTTGACCGGCAGATCCGCCGCGATCGCCAAGAAGCGGGTCGCCAACTCATCGCGTCCCATCTCCAGCGAAATAAAAGTGACCACCTCGCCGTGACGGATCGCGGTGTTCGCTAAGTTCAAGGCAATCAACGACTTACCCGTGCCGGTGTTTGCGCCGATGACGATGTTCCACCCTCGCGCCAACCCGATCCCGCCACCACCGCCCCCACAGCAGAGGTTCCACAGCGCCAGAGGCGTAGGCACCGCTTCAATCGGCGCTTGCTTCTGCTCAAAGATCCGTTCGAGCGTCAGGCCCGTGATGCTGTCGAACGCGACCACGGGCGGTTCTGCCCCGATAGGCGTGGCGGTCTTGAGCAGCGCCGTCCAGATCGCGGTCCAGTCCTCGCCCAAGTCGCTGACCGCCCCGTGCAGGTCACACAGGTCTTTGATCCCCGTTCCGCCCACCGTCACATCCCGGATCACCTTGGCCTTGGGGAGCGACTTGGCGACGGAGGCAATCAGCGTGGCCCCGCCTTGATCCGGCTCCTGCCACACATACACGGTGCGGTTGGCGAGCAGGGTCGCATACTCAGGACGCCACTGGGACGCCCCCGGCAAGCCGACCGCGCAGATGCCCCGCTGCCACGCGGCGTGACAGTCGGACTCGCCCTCTACAAGTAGGACGGGCGCATCCTTCGGTGCTGCGGCCAATACCTGCTGGCCGTAGAGCGGTGCGCCTTCCCCGTCCTTGTCCCAGAACGTGCCCTTGCGGGTCCGCAGCTTGGTTCGCAGCACGGTGCCGTTCGCGTCATAGTACGGAATGACCACCAGCGGCTCCCCGTACTTCCCTGTCCGTTCGGTGACGCCGTACTTCGCCAGCGAGTCGAGGGCCAGCTTCTTGTGTTCGGCGTAGTCGAACAGGGTCAGGCCGTTGCTGCCCGTCGCGGCAGGGAGGTCAACGTGCAGCTCCTCGGCCAGCGAGCGCAGCGGCTCGGTAAAGCCACAGGCCGAGCAGCCCCACGCATGGTCGCCCATCCACGCGGACGCATTGCTATCCGTATGGCGTGGGCAGCAGAAGGCGAGCTTTGCGCCCGACTTCTTCGTGCCCTTCCGACGCAACAGCGCGGACTTCAGCAGCCCGTGGGCGTCGAGATGGTTCACTCGTTGCTCCGAATCACCGACTGACGCTTGATCTTCGGAATCCCTTGCACATCGGTAAACGACTTGTCATGCAGCAACAGTTGGTCTTGTGGGAGCCACATAAACTCTCCAGTCTCCACGGCCACGACCCACAGGTGCTTGTGTTGCGCGGGTTCCATGCTAAAGCCGTCTTTCTTGTGATCCACGGCGAACCACAGCGATCCACGCACTGACGTTTCCTTGTGGTCCGCGCACAGAATGGTCACGGGCATCTGATCCAGATAGTCACAGGACACGATCTCCGCATCCCACCCATAGCAGTCCCATGTCGCGGAGGCGACATCTTCCTGTACGGTTCGCTCGTTCTCAAAGAGCGGATCAACCCACCGCAAGCAGTCGAGCGGGAGATCCACCACCATCGCGCCGTTCTCTAGGACGACATGACAGGCCAGCGTTCGGTTCGGGGTGACACTGACCCCCCACCACACGGCTGGCGTTCGTGCTTGCAAGTCAAACTCGTCGGACAGGACGCTTTCGCTTTCCACCCACACATAGCGGTGGCGCGGCAGACTGATGTTGTGCGGCATAGGTTAGCACTCCTCGTCAACGGGAGCGCCCAGCGCATCCCACTCGTAGTCCGTGATCCCCAACACGAGGAACCACTGGTCCGCACGGGTGAGGTTGGGCACGATGGCGTCCACCTGCGCCGGATCGGTCAGGTGACGGATCGCGTCCACCTGCTCCTGGGTGATCGGGATATGGCGGGACCGCTCCTCGCCGGTCACACAGGATGTGCGCGTGATCTTCATACGCCACCTGCCAGTCGGTCGAACTCGGCCACATCCTGCCCAGACCGTGCCCACTCCTCGCGGGTGCGGCCATGTACGGTCACGAGATTGAACTGCTGCCAGATCCCGTCGCGGTAGAAGCGCGTCGAGCCGATCCGGTACTTCGGTGGGGTGCCTTCCTTCTCGCAGTACGCGGCGTAGTTCCGTGCCGCACGGAGCAGGTCCATCGGCTCCACGCCTTCTTTCAGCAGGTCCAGCACGGCGGTACGGGTCGGGACATGGGGATGCGGCACATCGCGCTCGGGGTACAGGTCGTGGATGTCGCCCACCAGCAGGTTGGCAAACGACAGGTGTTCCTTGCGGGTCGGCCCGTAACGGCGCAGCGGGTTGGGTGTCATGGCGGGGTGGGTCATCGGGTTATTTCTTGCGGCGGGAGTGACTGCCCATGTTGCCGCCACGCGGACGGCGGGGGATGTCGAGGCGTTGCAACATCTGATGCACGGCTTGATAACTAATGCCGAGCCGTTCGGCAATCTGTCTGGTCGTTTGTCCCTGGGCATAGAGGGACGCGATCAGCGCACGGCGCTCAGGGATACTGAGCTTTGGGGGGTTATCCATGTCCAGTCTCCTGTGCTTGACGGCAGAAGTGCCGCACCTCGCAGTGGGACGCACAGCGGCGGTACTCGCCCGGGCGCTCCTCTACATGGTGGCCTTCTGGAATCTCGGTCGGGCGCTCGTCGAACAGCTTGACCGCTCGCTTGCCGCCCTCCTTCATCAGCGCGAACTGCGTCCCGGTGTACCACCGCTCCTCGTTTGTGCAGTCTACGCGCCCACCCTGCTGCGCGTACTGGTGGAGCTGCACCCGATCCAGAATGTACTCCTCGGCCTCCTCCAGCGACCAGAGCGGGATCTCCACCCGCACAATCGGCGTCTGCGGGTAGGAGTCGGGCTTGCGCTCGGCCTTCCCCTTCTTCCAGTCGCGCAGGAGGGCAATGATCTCCAGCGAGGTCACGGCAATGCCGTTCTTGTGGGCCAGCCAGCGCAGCACGTTGAGCTGCTGCGTCCAGCCGTCAATGTTCTGGAGCTTGTACACGGTCGTCACCTTGTAGTCGCTCAGGACGCCCGTATCCATCTGTATGACATCAAACTGCCCAGAGACCTGCCACCCCGCGACCTCGGCATACAGGCGATCTTCTGCCACCATGCCCTCCTGCCGGAGTGCCGCCCGTTCTAGAATTGTATGCACCGCCTGTCCCAGCAGCGACCAGATCCGCTCCGAGACATCGGTGGTGATCTTATCCTTGTGCTGCGCCATCAGCGTCCGAATCTGTGGGGCGTCGATCAGCTTGGTCACACTGATGTCCCCGCCCCCCACATACGGGTCCGCCGTCACAGCTGCCACGATACTCTGTGGCAAGCCGTGGACGTTGGTGATCGTGCCCATCAGGACTCCAAGTGGAGCTTCGGCGGCTCCTGCGGCATCAGCGGTGCCACCAGCTTGGTCAGGACGGCCTCCGCTGCCTCCTCTACGCCGGGCGACGAGAGGATGCCGATATGCTCCTTCCCGCGCTCCTCGTCGTTCTGCATGACCGCAATGCCCAGCGCGGCCAGCGATATCAGCGTGGCGTGTTCCATCGGGGTGAAGTCGAGGGTCGGCATTAGCGGGTCGCCTTGATAAAGAGGGTGGCCGCTGCCGCCTGAATCGCGCTGGCATCAATCGGAAGGCCCAGCGCCTCGCACTTGACGCCGAGGGTTGCCATCGCCTGATCGACGCACTGGTTGTAGATCGCGCCCAGTGCCGCCACATCCATCGGCGGGGTCGCCGCTCGCGCCACCGGAGCCGCCTGAGCCGCCCCAGCCGGTGCGTTGCCCGCCAAGTGGATGTTCGTGAACGTCTTGCCGTCCTTCTTGATCTGCTCCAGCGTCAGCGCCTTCCCGATGGCGGTTTCGGGGGTCAGGTTGAGCCGCGCTAGGCCCTTGGCCCCGCTCATCTCGCTGATGAATACGATGTCGTCGGCGTTGCCCTTGAACACCATCTGGGGGCCGAAGTTGCCCTCGGCGGATTCAATGGCGGTGACAGGGTTCAGCGTGATCGGGCCGTTGGCGAGCTTGTGAATCGGCATACATCCTCATGGGAAAGTGTGTGGGGACTTCGTGATGCAACCTATGGCAGCTTGTCAATCTTGTCAATACAGGGGTCTATCAAACGATGGATCTTTCAGCACGATGCGAGCTTTCGAGCGCACCCCCGGCTTGGGCTGGTAAATCTCCACCGCGATGTCCTCCATGCGCCTCGCGTAGTACAGGATCAGCTCCTTCGTACACCGCTCGCTCTTGGCGATCTTGAGCGGGTCGGACTCCCCTCGGCGCACATACGCTCGGATGATGTCCTTGCGAATGTCCCCGGCCTTGCGGACGAACTTCGGCAGTCGGGGCGGTTCTCCGTAAGGTGGCATCGGGGTCACGCGCACCTCGGGGTCACGCGGGTCGATCCGGTCCTGCTCGGTCGGGTCCACCTCAGACACGGGGAATCCGTCGCTGAATCGGACGGCCTCCGGCATACGGATGGACCCAGATGTTGCGCTGGCGCGGATCCCACTTGTCGAGGAACACATCAATCGTGTGGAACCAGCCGTAGGTGGCGCTGCGGTCAGTGATCGTGCTGTCAATCACGGCCACACGGCGCACCATCTCCACGGGGATGCGCTTGCGCCCCATGTTGTACATCCAGCAGAACTTCTCGGCGTTCCACACGCCTTTGGTCTGGGTCTTGTGCTTGTCTCGCAGTTCCAGCTTGTACTTGGTGCCGTGGGTCAGGTACAGGCGGCGGGCCTTCGTGGTGGTGGGGGTGTCGGGTGTCATTTGTTGGGGGTGTTGGTGGTTGGTGAAGCGGCCTTCGTGGTCGCTTCGGGTGGCGTCCCGCCCAAGATTCGGATGTTGGCGCGGGTGAGTCGATCAACTTCTTCGCGGCATCTGGCGATGATGTCCACATACATCCGTTTCTCGTCAGGCATGATGCCAATGGTCTGTGCGATCTGGAGGCAGGACCGTTCGATCCGGTTGATGGCTTGGTCGCGCCGTCGCTCGTTGGGTTCTATGCGATACTCTTGAATCGCTCGCAGCACTGTGTAGCACTGCACTTCCATCTGCCGCAAGATCCTCGGCAGCTCCTCGTCGCTCATGGATTCCTCTCGCGGTGGATGACTCGTTGCGCGTATCGCTTCCACCAGAGAAACGCGCCATAGGATGCCATGTGAGATGCGGTGTGCATCGCGTCCCACTCCTCGTTCGTCATCAGCTCTGGCAATGCTCCTGCCTCTGCCTCTGCGGTGGTCAGTCGTCGCCGGTTTGCGCCGGTCCCGGTCATGATGCGGTCGCCAGAGCGTAGCCCCTGCTTTGCGCTCATGCGCCCTCCTGCGTCTCAAGCGCGGCTGCGAGAATAGCTCTGGCATCTTCGTAGTACGTCTCCTTGTATCGCCATATCTCCTGTTCCCACGTTCCCCAATGGGACAGATCACCGCGCAGATACAGCGCCTCCGCCGCCCGCTCCACCATCTCATCCGTCACCCGTGTCGCAGCGGCGAGCCGTTCGCGCAGCCGGTCGATCTCCTGCACCGCAGCGTCACGCTCATTTTCTAGATCGACCCTCTTGTATCGTGCCGCAGACCATCCCCTGACCATGCCAAGTGCCACATCTGCCGTAAGACTGTCGTGGCACAACCACGATGCAAACATGGAGCGTGAGTATTCGCCCCACATTTCTTCGATGTCTGCATCGCTGAGGTACTCGCGGTCATGTTCGTCAGGGAGCAACGCATGAAAGTATTCAACTGTCTCACGCTCAAGGCTTTTGAGGTACTTCGTTTCGTCGGTCATGCGCCCTCCTGCGCCTTGCATGATTCTGACTGTTCCCATTCCCACTCACTCGCGCAGGGACCGTTAAGCGCAGCCCCCTCAAAGAACGCCATTCTCACTACCTCGCGCAGCCGGTCGATCTCCTCGCACAAAATCGCCCCCTCTCCGGCGTTCAACGTGCCGCCCTTCCGTGCCCACTTCTCGGCGTTGGCGAGTCTGTCTCCGTATCCGGCGCGGTGATTGCCTCCCGCGCTCCCGAAGTTGCCATCAGCTTTCGCGTCGGTCGGATCTGGTGTCGCACTCATGCGCTTGCATCCCGCCCCACCGCACACATCCGGCGCACCAAGTCCTGCGCGGACGCTTGCAGTGTCGTGACGGTGGGCGCGAGTGCATCCCTAGCCGCAGAAACACTTACCGCATCCCTTGCCGCAGCCCTTGCCGCAGCCCATGCCGCAGCCCATTCCGCAGCCCTTACCGCATCCCTTGCCGCAGCCCCTGCCGCAGCCCTTGCCGCAGCCCCTGCCGCAGCCCATGCCGCAGCCCTTGCCGCAGCCCCTGCCGCAGCCCATGTCGCAACACTTACCGCAGCCCCTGCCGCAGCCCATGTCGCAGCCCATGCCGCAGCCCATTCCGCAACACTTACCGCAGCCCCTGCCGCAACACTTGCCGCCGTGATGACCAACTGACTGTCCCGAGCGATAGCAGACGACATGATCGGTGGAAGCGCCCGAAGTGCCGCCGCGTGGGCCTCAAGCCACGGCGTGAGGTCCAACCACGCCGGAGCATTGACCCTCACCAGCCAGTCCGTCGCCATCCATGCGCGAGTCTCGTCATCGGCATCGGTGGTGCGCGTTCCGATCACATCAGGCAACAACGGGAGCAGCAGCCGCGCACGATCAGCATCGGGGAGCGCATCATTCCATGATCGCATAAACGCCGCGATCACTGGTGAGGCACACTGCGGGGCATCGTTCCACGGTTCGCCAGCGAGCCACGCGACCGCTTCCATCGCGCACATCGCCTCGCCTTCGTCATGCTTGCCACGCGCTAACGTGGTGATCTGTTCCAGCTTGTCGTGCAAAGTATTCGCGCTCACTCTAAGGCTCCCGCGTCGAGGATTTGGGCACAGACGGCGCAGCATAGCGTCCCGTCGTCGTGCAGTTCGATGAAATACAGGTGATCGGCTGGGGTATGACAGAGGCCACAGCGCCAGCCGTCGCGCTCGCCTACGGTTTCAATGTCGTCCATGCGTTGCTGCACCGTGGTGTCCCATTGCGCGGGGTCGTCTGGGAGGCCGGGGATCTCGCCCCATATCTCCACCCACTCCTCCTCGGCAGGTTCAAGGCACGGCACCGGCAGGGGCACCGCCTCCCGTGCCGGTGGGGACCGCCACTTGGATCTCCACGAGCGCCACTGGGCCGATATCCAGCCGTCCTGCCACAGCACCCACACGGTCGCGGTCCCAGCCACGGCCACGAGCGCGAGACACAGCGCGAGGAGTTTCATGTGGCATCGGGGTCGGCGACCATTGCTTCCGCGAACGCTACCGCTGCCGCGAAGTTGCCCCGAAAGACCGTCGCGGACCCAATGGCGACATCCCCCGGGCGCGGAGCGTCAATGAACACGGCCACGGGGAGGCACGAGCGGGGCAGCACCCGCCCGACCGTATGCCGGACGGGGAGGAAGCGCGAGTCACGGACAGAGGACACGATAGCGAGCTGTCCGGACGGGCCACGAACTTCACGGGTGCGGATCACGGCGCTCACTGGGCCAGCTCCATGTGCTCGGCGTTGCTGAACAGGGTGGATAACAGCACGGCGTTGAGCCATTGGGCCTCCATATCCTCCTCCTCGGCCTCGGCCGGCTCGGTTGGCTGGTCATACAACGCGGCGCAACGGTCACACCAGCCGAAACGGTCGGTAGCGGGTTCAACGGCACAGATACAGCAATCGGCGGCGGTTTTGGACACTGGCGGGAATCCTCTAGGTATTGGGGTTGGGTTCTTGCGTTTTGCGTATTACTTGGATCGCTCTTGATCCATGTCCATCACCTGCACCAGCCAGTCGTAAATCGCCATCCCAACGGACGGGGGCGCATTTGTATCACCGCAATACCAGCACACGCACCCCGACTCGCCCGGACATTCCGGTATTTCTCTCATCTGCCACCGTTGCCAATGGTTTACGGTATCGCAGCTATCGCAGCGGACCTTAATCGAAACGTTCTCCACTCTAGGGGAGAGGACATTGACTAGCAGTTCGTTGCGCTCGCTGTCGGTTGTGTCTACTGGCATGGGCGGGGTTCCTATCGTTGGGGTAGGGTGGCGCGGGAACGTGTACGAAAGTAACACGCCCCGCTGCCTTGTCAATAGGCTGGCGTCACGAATTTTCGCGAGTGATAAAGACAATGCGCGGGGGATTCATATTCGTCGCGAGGCGTTGCGCGAATTGGTCGGGGTGCGGCTCCCAATCCCAACATTCCGCCCCACCGCCCCGCTGGTCCATGCGGGCGAGTTCGGCGCGAGTGGCGACCGTGATAAATCCGTCATCAGCGGACCAAACGGGGACATTGTAAAAGCGGGTGGGCTGGTATCTGGCGTCGGCCATCTCGGCTGAGTCCCACCCGAGGGCGGTGGCGGCAATGGTGGCGCGGGAATAGCGGGGCACGGGCGAGTCTCCTGGGTGTGTCTGAGTGGCGTTATGACGCTGGCGCGAGTTTCTTGCTCAGGCGGGCAATCTTTTCGTCGCACTCGGCAATGAGTCCGTTGCACATCATGACCGACAACCCGTGTCCCATGCGGACATACTCGGCGCGAGTCTCTACGATGTTCGCCCTGCGAGCTTCTAGCTTTTCGATCTTCTGTGCAGTCGTCATACCGGCTCCGTGAAAGAGTGAATGGCCTACCACACGAAAGTACAACCGGCTATCTAGCTTGTCAATGGCCCAGGGTTACGAAACTATTGCCGGCAATGGCGCGGGCGCGAACGGTTCCCCTTGCGCGGGCATTTTGCGCTTGCCCAGGCGCGGGCCATTGGCGCTCGCGTGTCCGTTGCGTTGGCTGGCGCGGGGACATATCGTTGGCGCGGGTGTCTGACACCGTTACCCTCCGGGCCGTCCACAGCGGCGCGAGAAACAACGGGAAGAAGGCTTGCCGCGAATACAATCCCCGCACTGCTGGAGAGCAACGGGGCCGGTCACCAATGGCAAGCTGGCGGGACTGGTTCATGCGTACCAGCGGACAGGCGAGGGCGGCAGCGTGAGAACCTGACCGGGTAGCCCCTCCGGAAACGTAGTCACTGTGCTTGAGTAGGCTCGCCCACGGTTACCCCTTTGGTGACCGGGTAAACTCTCTCATGGGCACAGGTGAATAGTTCGGGAGCTGTGGACTCCCGGACATCGCGCCCCCCGACCGGCTTAAGGCTGGCGGGGGGTTGCGTGTTTCTAGGCGCGGGCCAGCCTTACCGTTCCCACGGCCACGGTTCAGGGCGGGCCACCATCTCCTGTTCACAGTTTAACATCACGCGGCGGCAATGCTCGGGGCCCCCAAATGTGTCTAACGTCCCAAGTCGTGCCGCTCGGAACCATTGCACGTTTTCTACGCGCCGATATATGTCTTGGTGGCGATCTATAAATCGCGTAAAACTGGCATTTAGTAAGTATTCTAGGCGCTGCATGGCGGGGGTCATGGGCGGGGTTCCGGTTTGGGTTAGCGGGTGACGCGACGAATGAGCGAGCAGAGCAGATAAGCCAGCGATATGGCTAGGCCAGCTTGCAGGGCGAACGTAACCGCTAGCGTTAGTTCGCGGCGTACTATCGGGTCGTTTAAGAAATCGATCATGGGCGGGGCCTCAAGGGAAGGGTGGAGCCCCCAGCGTGGGTGCTAGGGGCGCTGGGCGGGGTTAGCGGTATTCGGTCAGTTCTTCGGCCATCTAATCGTTGATCTTGTGAGCGGCAATGTTGCGCCAATCCACCCGCGACAGGAACGCGAACGCATAGTCACGGGCGATTCCTTCCGTGCTGGTTTCATGAATTAGATCTTCGGCCTGCTCGCGCAACATCTCGCCAAGCACCCCTTCCGCCACGGGGACGCTGGCATAAAGCGACAGAAAATCAGCGGTGTCATCCGTGCACGCAATGTCGGCCACGGTCAGGCCGTCGAACATCTCCAAGTTGACACGCCACGTTTCGTAGTTCGGCCAGCCGTTGTAGGTAGTGTCGGTTGCGTTCGTCATGGTGGGGGTTCCTCTGGTTGGGTTGGGGGAGGGGGTCAGGCAGGGATCATGCAGCCGTTCGTGAACCGCACAGGGAGCCCCAGCGTGGCGGCGAGGCTTGCAATGGCGGCGGCGTCCTTCGTGGTGGCCGCGCTGCGGTGCATGGCGGCGAGGGTCGCCGCTGCCCAGTGGGGGTCGGTGGCGGCGGCTGCGGTGGCCTTCTCAAGTTCGATACGGTCGCGCTTCGTCATGGCTAGAGTCTCTGGCGTTGGGTTGGGTGCGACAGTGAACACTAGGAATATATCCCGTCGCGAAAGTATGTCAAGGGGCAATATGAAAATATTTTTCGTGTCGCTTGCCATATCTACGGATAGGGGACAGCGATCGATCGCGCCAGGCGAAAGTAGAGGACGTGATCGCGCACCAGGGCGAACTAGGGGGGAAGCTAGGGGGGACATGAGAGGGGGCGACGTGGGGGGATGGAAGGGGTGCCGCCTACCATTGCGGCGGCCAGCTCCCGTGCGCGTCTCATTAGAGTTGAGAACCGTTCTCATCTAGCATTATCGGTCATTTTGTCCGCTCACTTGCCAAGGAACTAGAGGCAAGAGGGCGTAAGTTATTGCAATTCAACGGGTTAGCTAAAGTGGTAAAGACCCCCCCTATACCCCGCCGAGCGCCGTCTGGATTCCTATACCACCTCCTCACGGTCAGATCGCACGGGTACAAGTCAACGCACAAGCAAGGGTGTACTTGTCAAGGGCGCAGAGGGGGGCTAGGTTGTGGGCACACTTTCACCCAAAGGGGCGGGATATGGCGCGGACGAGCCGGTGGACGGAGGCGGAGCGGCGGGAGGCCGTGGAGATGGTGCTGGACGGGATGGCGGAGGGGAAGACGCTGGCGGACACGGTGCGGGACATTGCGCGGCAGCAGCGGAAGGCGGGGAAGACGGGGGAGCAGGTCTTGTCGCAGGGGCAGGTGCGGCGGTGGGTGGTCGAGGACGAGCAGCAGTTCGCCCAGTACCAGCGCATGAAGCGGATGCTGGGGCAAGCGTTCGCGGAGGAGGCGCTGCACATTGCGCGGGAGTCTACGACCAGCACGACGGCGCTGGATCGGGTGCTGATTGACACGCTCAAGTGGGCCGCGTCGAAGGCGAACCCGAGCGAGTACGGCGAGAAGCAGACCGTGGAACACCAAGGCGCACAGACGTTGCAGGTCAAGATCGTCGAGGATGACGCCCCGTTGCGGAACCCGAAGGCGGCAGAACAGATCGGGAACGCCGTGGCGACCGCGATGACCACGCCGGTGATCCTGAGCCTCCCTGCTGCTACGCCGATGGCGCTGAATCCGTCCGAAGACGACGACGAATAGCAGAGAATCCTGTCTGCGCCAGTCTAAGCGCGAAAATCCTGCCCTGCACCCATCTCCCTTGCAGCGCAGGGGATTGGCTGGAGAACCATCTCTCTTGCGCTGAATTACCGGCAAAAACGTCCTAAGACCATCGGGCTTGCCCGATCTGGCGGTTTGGAGCGCAGGAACAGGGCAAATAGGACTGAAAGTCCTATTGACTAGCCTAAAAACCTGTCAAGCCCTTGTTACAATAGGCTAACGTGTGCAAGCGCAACGAGTTAGCGAGAGCAACATTGTGATGTGTACTTGTCAACATATATACTGTAGTTAACGAGTTAACGAGTTTACTGTAGTTAACTCTAACGCGCTTCGCTTGTTCTGTGCTAACGCACAGGGTTAGTGTGTATATGTCAAAGCAGAGAACAAGCAACGAGCAACAGATCTCTCGGTATCTAGAGATCTAGGATGCGGGGTGGAGCAGTGGTAGCTCGGTGGCTTCATACGCCACAGGTCGTGGGTTCGATTCCCACCCCCGCTATATGACGCCCCCTTTACGCCCCCAGTCGCAGTCGTTGCACCGCTGTCAGTGGTGCAAGGAGTGGGGCCGTCCGGTGAACGGGGTGTGTGGAAAGTGTGGTGAGCCGTATATTGCGGTGCCCAACGAGGGGCCACCCCGCGTAACCAACCCGGAGGCGTGTGCGGACGGTCTGGACTGATGACGAGGTGAACCGGCTGACCGAACTGACCGAAGCCGGATGCACCATCGCGCAGATCGCCAAGCTCATGGGGCGGTCCACAGGGTCAATTCACAACAAGCAAGAAGGCCTCCAGATCGGGGTCGTTCGCAATCGTCGGCCCGAGGTCACGCCGCTCAACAAAGCGATGTTTGACCCCAGCACGAAGATCGACGCGGACAAAATCCCCGAGTGGCTGGACAGGCTGCGTCCTGTCGCGCTCCCTGCGCCGGAAAAACCGACGCGGACGGTCGAGGCGAACGGGTTTACGCTGGTCGCGGGCGACTTTCACTTCCCTGCGCAGAGCAACACGGCGGTCGCGGTGCTGCTGGAAACGATCCAACTCCTGCGCCCACAACGACTTATCCTGAACGGCGACACCGTGGACCTGCTGGCGGTGAGCCGGTATCCCAAGGATCAGCGGTACACATGGGATTTGCGGCAGGAAGTCACCGAGTTTCATAAGTTCCTGCACTTGGTCCGCGAGATTAGCGCGGCGTGGAACATGGACATCGTGGAAACCGAGGCCAACCACAGCGGGAACGGCACCGCCAGCCGATGGCACCGCTACCTCAGTGACCGTGTACCCGTGCTGTACGGGCACCCGAAGGCCGAGGAACTGCTGCGGTACGAGACATGGTTCTACCCGGAGTGGTGTCCGATCCGGCTGCAAGACCATGCGCTGATCGCGGACGAGCTGCTGGTGATTCACGGCGACATGGTACGGAAACACGCGGCGTATTCAGCCCGAGGTCATGCCGAAAAGTGGCATAGCAGCGTGATGCATAGCCATACGCACCGGATGGGCAGCAGCCTGGAGCGCATCCCAGCGGTCGGGCTCCGGCCTGAACAGGTCCGCCGCGCTTACGAAATCGGCTGTATGTGCGACTTGAACCCCAGCTACGTCAGCGCCCCGAACTGGACCAACGGGTTCGCCATCGTCAGCCACGGCGAGGAGACTGGCCTGTACGGGGTGGAGCTCGTCAACGTAGTTAACGGCCAAGCGTCCATTGCGGCGCTGGGCAAAACCGTCACCGCGCAGCCCCTCTAACATGGCCCCGTCCAAGAAGTCGGTCAGTTTCCCGGCGCTGCCCAAGGGCATCATGGCTCCTGGTGGGGATGTCGCGGTCGTTCTGTCGCCCAAGATCAAGCATCCCGATGGGGACGAGTGCTGGGGCATCTGGGACGAGTCCACGCGGACCATCACGCTCGACAAGACGGCCACCAAGCGGCACCAGTGGCGCGTCCTGTTCCACGAGTTGTGCCATGTGGCGCTTGATGATGCCGGATTATCAAATGGCATGAACTACGAGCTAGTCGAGGCGGTCTGTGATGCGATCGCCAGCGCCCGGATGCGGGAGCGGTTCGGCTGATGGCGAGCGCCAAGGGCAAGCACAAGGGCGGGACAGAAACCGTCGTGCGCCTCCACCGCCGTCATCCGGGGCAAGCGGCCATTGCCACCCACCCCGCACGGTTCCGCGTGGTCATGTGCGGGCGTCGGTGGGGTAAGTCCGCCTGTGGCATCCGAGAAATCTGCGATGTGGCGCTGGCAGGGAACCCCGCTGGCTGGTTTGCCCCCAGCTACAAGCTCGCGTTAGAGGCGTGGCGGGAAATCGTGGACCGGCTGGCCCCCGTCACGGCTCGTGTTTCCGAGCAAGACAAGCGGCTAGAGCTCGTCACGGGCGGCATTATCGAGGTCTGGACGCTCGACACGCCCGATCCGGCCCGTGGGCGTAAATATTCGCTGGTGGTGATCGACGAGGCGGGGATTGTGCGCGATTTGCTGGAGGTCTGGCAAGCCGCAATCCGTCCGACGCTCGTAGACTTGAAGGGTCGGGCCTTGATTTTGGGGACACCAAAGGGCCGTCGCCACGGATTTGTGGTCCTATTCAACCGAGGACTGGGCGAAGATGCGGATTGGCAGAGCTTTCGCGCTCCGACACTGGAAAATCCATACATCCCAGCGGAAGAAGTGGAACTGGCGCGTAAGGAACTTCCCCCAGAGATCTTCGCGCAGGAGTTCGAGGGCGTTCCGACAGATGATGGCGCGAACCCCTTCGGCTTGGACGCCATCCGACGCAGCATTGCCCCCGACGATGGACAGCCCAAGGCCGAACCCGTCGTCTACGGCGTGGACTTGGCGCGTTCGTTGGACTTCACCGTCGTCGTTGGCCTCGACGCCTTCCGCCGAGTCGTCACACTAGAGCGGTGGCAAGCGCCGTGGGCGACGACTAAGGACAAGATCCGCCAGATGGTCGGCCAAACCCCGATTGTGGCGGATGCCACGGGCGTCGGCGATGCGATTGTGGCGGATTTGCAGCAGATGGGGGTGAATGTCAGCCCCCATGTGTTCACCCAGCCGTCCAAACTGCGTTTGATGCAGCGATTGGTCGCCGCGTTTCAGAGCGATGAGCTAAAACTGCCCGATGGCTGGCTGATTGCCGAGCTAGAAGCGTTTGAGTTCACCTATACCGCCTCGGGCGTCCGCTATGAAGCGCCCTCTGGCTTCCACGACGACGGCGTGATGGCGTTAGGGCTGGCATTGCACGGGTGGGACCGTGTGCAAGGCGTTCCGCCAGCAGAGTTTACGCCATTCCCATTGCGCGAACGGGGACGGGACGGTAACGTGGAGGATGGCGAGTCAGGACCGCCACGGTCTTTGACGGCGGTGGGCAATTTTACGTCACAACTCCCGTCTGACGGGTGGTAAGAGGAATTCAGATGCCGAAACGTGGAATGGAAGCGGTCGCCAACAAGCAACAGGACATGAAGAACAAGCTCGCCGCCAAACTCAAGCGGAAGCCCGTCATGCAGCGCAAGGGCAAAGGCCCCGGCGTAGCGGTGATGATTGCCATTGGGAAGCCGAAGGGCATGGGTGGCCCGATGGGCGGTCCGATGGGCAAGGGCGAAGACGAGCAGGACGAGAAGATGTCCAAAGCGGACAAGATTGCCGCGCTCGAAGAAAAGATCGGCTATCTCAAGGCGGAACTCGCGCTGCTCAAGGACGAGTCCGACGAGATGGACGACGAAGACATGAACGAGTCGGAAGACGACTCGGAAGACGAAGAAGACGAAGACGAGTACGAGTAATGCCGAAGTCTCCAGCGTGGCAACGAGCTGAGGGGAAGAACCCCGAGGGTGGCCTGAACGCCAAAGGCCGCGCCTCGCTTCGCGCTGAGGGCCGAGACATTAAGCCGCCCGTCAAGAAGGAAGCGGCAGCACAGTCGCCCACCAAGGCCAAGCGTCGGGTGGCGTTCTGTCGGCGCAGTGCTGGTCAGATGAAAATGTGGCCGGAAGCAGCAAAAAACCCAGACAGCCGTTTGAGAAAAGCGAGGCGTCAATGGGACTGCTAACATGCACTCGGTGCAAAACGGAAAAACCAGCTACGGTTGAGTTTTTCCCGTTGCACAACAAAAAGAAAAGCGGATTTGATTCGTGGTGCCGAAAGTGCCGCAGTGATTACAAGGGACGCAATATGTTTCCCAAAGGCATTACTGACAAGGTTCGGGCAAAAGAAGCTCGTATGCTTGACGAGTGCATAATTTGTGGAGAACCAAAGGGGAAATCATTTGCGGTAGATCATGACCATAAAACCGGCCACGTTCGCGGTGGTCTTTGTATGAGATGTAACATGGGGCTTGGGCAGTTTCGAGACAATCCAGAACTGCTTAGGTTTGCAGCGTTATATCTTGAAGGATCATGCGCTTGTGGTGATTGCGATGTGTACTGGGGAGGAAACATTGCTCCAGAGGACATTTCGTAATGAAGGGCATGAAGGAGAAGCTGACCAGCGCGAAGACGGCGAACGATCCGAACTCGCGGATCAACAAGTCGCTTCGGGCATGGGACTGTAACTGACCACGAAGACTGAGGAGGTAGGCGATGTCCGTTGGCAACCAGATGCGCAACAGTGTGACGGTGGCAGCACAGAACGATGCCGCGACACTGGTAGGCTTCCCGTCGAGCGGGAACGTGTCGGTGCAGATCGCTGGCTCGTTGAGCGCGACGATCACCTTTGAGGCGACCTGCGACAACACGAACTGGGTGGCGCTGCATATGCAGCCGGTCGGGTCGGCTCCGGCGGCGACGACTGCCGTAACCACGGCGACGGCAGCAGGGATTTGGAACGCCAGCACCCAGGCGTACTCCGGCGTCCGAGCGCGGTGCAGTGCTTATACGTCCGGCTCGCCCGTCATCACGCTCAAGTATAATGGCGTCTGATATGTCCCTCCTCGCACACGGAATATGGGCAGCGGTCGTTCTCGCGTCGGTATCCCGTGTGTGCAAGGTGGCCTTGGCGTTTGCGCCACATCGCGCAACGGCAACGGCGACAGCGTATGATGAGATTGACGTACCAGAAGACCTCGTGGCCTACGCGATGCAAGAGCGCGAAGCATGGGCGCAGGAAGAAGTCCTCCGCGCTGTGCGTGAGCGGTTTGAGGAGTTGCGTGACTGGAACAAGGTCCGCAGCGCCGTAGGCATTGGACGCATTGACGGGTAAGACACATGACGCTGCCGCTGACGCCAGAGTTAGAAGAAGGGATGAACCTTGAGCAGATGATGGTCGATCTGCTAAGTGCGGAAACGCCGCGTGATCCGAACGCGGAAGTCGCACCGAACGCGCCAGAGGATACGGGCGCAACGCCGGACGAAGATCTCTCCGCGCTCCAGAAGGCGATGTACGGCGCGGACTTCCCCCTTGCCACGCCAGACATGGCGGAGTCGATGCAAGCGTGGGCGTCCTGGTGCCACGGCCTATGGGTGAGCCGCCGCGAGTCGGTGCAGATGCACTTGCACCTCGTTGAGCGCAACCGCTTGTTCCGCGCTGGGCAGCAGTGGATCTCGGCCTCGGGCCTTGGGCCGTGGCGTGAACCGGCCCGTCCGCGTGACGCTGCCCGTGTCGTGTACAACATGATCGACAAGGCGCTGGACCAGCGGCTCCAGATCATGATGGATCAGAAGCCGGGCTTCGCGGTCACGCCCTCGACGCAAGACCCTGACGACAAGCGCAAAGCCACCGCGCAGCAGCTCGCGCTGGAGTACCAGTACGAGCAACAGCAGATGCAGCGCATCGGACGCGAAGCCGCGTTCTGGGCGCAGACGGACGGCCTGAGCTTCTGGCATATGTTCTGGGATCCCGACCGTGGCCCGTGGGATGAGCGCCTTGGCGAGCGGCCCGGTCAGCGCAAGCCGCTGGGCGACATCGGCTGTCAAACGTTGCGCGTGGAGCAGGTGCGGGTCAGCCCGAACGCGACCGCTACGCAAGCGCCGTATTGGGTCATCATCCGCGAAGTGATCTCGCGGTCAGAAGCCAGTTTCCGGTATGGCGTGACGGGCTTGGATGCGTCGGACACGATGCAGTCCCCCGGCAATGCGCCGACCTATTCGGGTGCTGAGGGTATCGGGTCGTGGGTGTTGACGCAAACGACCATAGGCGAAGGCCAACGATTACGGAACGAGGATGTGACCGAGCGCCTCACCGTTTACGTTGCGCCCCATCCCGATGCCCTCCCCGAAGGGTTGCAGATGGTGGTGGTGGGCAACAACGTGGTCTTTGGTCCGTCCCCGTTGCTCTGGGGCGTGATCCCTGTTGTGGCGGTGCGTGATGGGTCCAGTGATCCGTCGTACTATCCGCGCCCCATCATGGAGCAGTGGCTTGACCATCAGATGCGCGTCAATGCGCTGCTGTCCAAGTGGGTTGAGAACATTCGCGTGAACGCGGGTGGGCGGTTCCTCACGCGCCCGAACGCGATCTCCACGGAAACCTTCATGGGTGGCGTGACCTCCATGATCGAAGTCCGTGGCGCAGGACCGATGAGTGATACCATCCAGCCGGTGCAGGGTTTCAGCGTCGGGAACGACGTGAAGGAAGCCTTGGCGCTGGAGAAGACGGCGTTTGAGGATGCGTCCGGCTGGAACGCGGTCAGCCGTGGGCAGGTCACTGGCGAATCGGGTCGAGCGATCATCGCCAGCCGTGAGCAGTTGGAGCGCGTCTTCTCGCCGCCCATCACGGCCCTGTCGTATGCCTACACCGACTGGTGCAAGGTCACGATGGCTGCGATGGCGTGGGGCTATTCTCTACCCCGGTCACTGGGCGCGATTGGGAAGAATCGCCCCGACTTGGCCCGTGCGGTCAGCGCCAGTGACTTCGATGGACAGTCGGATGTGCGCGTCGAACCGGCGACACTGATGCCGATGCCGATGGCGTTCCGCCTCTACCTGCTAGACAACTGGCTCCAGACGGGCGTGATCGACCTCAAGGAATACCGTCGTCGCCAGATGTTTGCGATGGCGAAGGACATCGGGACGCCCGACGAAGATCAAGAGGCGCGAGCCAAGCGTGTCGCTGATGCGATCCGCTCTGGCGAACTCGTGCCCGATATGCGCTGGCAGGACAACGAAGCGATCCACCAAGATGTGTTGGAGCGCGAGATCCTGCTGCAAGACGACTTGTCGCCGGAGATCATCCAAGCCGCGCAAGAGCGGTGGATGGCCTTGGCGAATCAAGCCACGCAGAAACAGGGAGGGATGCCACCGCAGGGCGGCGCACCCGCCCCTGCTCCTGCCGGTGTGGGGCCAGCCGCAAGTGTGCCCGCCATTTCCCCCGGACAGATGCCGCTGGCGTCTGGGAACCCCCCAATCGGTGTTGTTGGGATGCTCCAGCAGCAGTTGACGGGAACCCCAGAAGCGGAACAGGCCGCGCAAGCTGCCGATGCCCTGTCGGGTCAACCCTAAGAGGATCTTGTGGATATTTCCGAAGCGATTGCCAGTGCGGTAGACTCTGCGCTGCCTCCCACCACTCCCGACGTAGACGACACGGAAGCCCTCGTGACGGACACGCCGGAAGTGGAGGCGGCACCAGACATCGACCCCACGACCGACGCAGACGAAGCGGTAACGTCTTCCGACGACGAGACAGCAAACGAAGCAGCCGTCGAACTCCCAGAAGGGTATGTCGCGGTCCCCGTGGTGAAGGATGCGCTGGCGACCGAGTTCACCCTCAAGGACGCGGAAGGCGAAGTCGAAATCCCCGATCTGGTCGTAGAGTACAAGGCCAACGGAAAGGTGCGGCAGGACCGGCTTGACCAAGTGGTGAAGCTCGCACAGTGGGGCGTGTACAACGCCGAGCGCGAACAGCAGATCAAGCAGGTGGAACAGCAAGCGCAACTCACGCAGCAGGAGTTGGAGCAGTACGCGACCGTGTTGCAGGAGCGCGAAGCGCAGATCGAACGACTGCTCACGGACGAAGACTTCTTGTATGCCGTGCGTGAAGCGTATGAAGTAGAGAACTCGCCGGAGAAACGTGCCGAGCGAGCGATGCGGGAAACAGAAAACTTGCGCGTTCAGTACCAGATGGCCGATATTGAACGCAGTGGGGCGCAGTTCTACGAGAGCGAAGTGTCGCCAGCCATCGACATGATTGTGACTGCACTGCCGACAATCGCTCCAGACGAACTGTTAGAACGGTTTACTTACGCGATGCAAGCGCACGTCGAGGTGGCTCCCAATGGGCAGCCATACATTCCGGCGTCACGTTACGATGCGGTGCGGAAGTACATCGTGGATGACTTGGCATCATGGGCGCAATTCCAGCATAGCCGTCGTGCCCAGCCCGTTGCGCCTTCGCCCGTACAAGCGAAGGAGAGCAAGGAACTGGAGCGAGCGCGTGTGGACGCACAGAAGGCCAAGCGGGTGGTCGGTCAGGCCACCAAGCCTATTGGACGCTCTGGCGGAACATCGACAGAGAAGCCACGGGCATCACGAATTGCTTCGGTTGACGATGCGGTGTCCAGTGCGCTGGACGAAGTGTTGTCATCCATCCGGTAACTCACTCTCGTAACAGGTACTAACTTATGCCGAATCCTACGGTTATTACGGATGCGGAACTTACTGGCCTCCTGAAGAACGTCTACAGCCAGTTCCGCGAGAAGGTGCAGAACCTCGTGACCCCGCTGCTCGCGCAGCTTGAGAAGGGTCGCGCTGGCGGTCCCCGCAACATGCGCTGGGGCGGTAACAACGTGTTCTTTGACGTCGTGGTTGGCCGTCCGGCTGGCGCGACGTTCTCGTCCGCTGGCTACTTCCCGCCCGACACCACGGCGCAGGAAGTGCAGGGTAACGTTGGTGTCGTCCGCGCCTACACGACCCGTCAGATCGACGGGCTGGCGTTCGTCGGCACCCAGAGCAAGGACGCGGCCTTCACGACCATCGCCAAGAAGACGATGGAAGAAATCAAGGACGCCTCCTCGCTGCTCATGCAGCAGGCCTTGCACAACAAGCAGGACGGTATCGTGGCGCTCATTGGCTCCGTGACTAGCACCACGGAAATCGTCGTGTCCTCGCCCTATGGCGTGGCGTCGGCGGGTCAGGGGTCGCTCCTCCTCTCGGTGGGCGACTACATCGCGGTGCTGGACACCTCCTCGTCCAACGCCGTGCTGGGTCGTTCGGCGATCACCGCCATCAGCAACAGCGGCGACAACGCCACGCTGACGCTGGGCACGGCCATCTCCAGCATGGCTGCGACGGACAAGATCGTGAAGGCGACGGCGAGCGACACCTCGTTCAACGCCGCCATGAACGGTCTGATCAACATCACGAACCGTGGCGGGGCGTATGCTTCGCTGCACAATGTGTCGGCCAGCACCTACAGCATTTGGGATGCGACCCGACTGGTGGCGGGGACCGATACGCCGGACGCGAACACCCCGACCGAATCGGACATCTGGGATCTCATTCAGAAGATCTCGGGTCGTTCCGGTAAGGACGCGATGACCCGTCCGAAGGACTTCCTCCTCATGACGACCCCGGGCCTTGCCAAGAAGCTCATGGAGAGCATGGTCGGCCAGCGTCGGTTCACGGCGAGCGAGTTCAGCACGACGATCAAGGGCGGCTACAAGGCCATTGAAGTCTGCGGTATCCCGTGCGTGACGGACTACTACGTTCCGGCTGGCACCATCTATCTCCTCCACCTCCCGTCGCTGGCGTGGGTGGACGCGAAGGATTGGGGCTTCGTCGAGTTCGAGGGTGCGGGTCCGTGGCGCTGGATTCAGGGCCGCGATGCGTTCGAGACGACCTACGGCTGGTACGGCAACCTTGCCTGCCTTGCCCGTAACGCTCACGGCAGCATCACGGGCTACACCGACACGGCGCGTTACAGCCATGTCTAAGTAATGGATCGGGGGGCGGCTCACTCTGGGTCGCTCCCCATCCATGCCCTTGATCCCATCGGAGACTTACATGAGCGTAGGCAATATCTTTGCGCCGTTGCCGGGTCGGTTTGGGGTGTTCCCCAACCTGCTGGCTGGTCGCTGCGATGCGGCCATTGGCAACAACACCACGACCACCTACAGCTTTGGTGGTCATCCTGCGGTATGCCTCATCAACCGCGCCGTCGTGTCTGCTGGCACGGTTCCGGCTTCGACGAGCGGGACGATTCTTGGCGTGTTGCAGAAGTACGATGCGTCGGCTGACGCAGCGGTGGCGCTGACGGGCAACGTCGATCTGGAGGCGCTGGTCGCGCACGAAGGAACGGCGGTGACGCTGCTCACCACGCTGACGGACGCGCAGAAGACGCTGGACGTTGGCGATACGGTGCGCTTTGTCGTGACGACGAACAACACCGTGACGACGGCGGCAGTGGATTTGCAGGTCAACGTCGAGCTGCTGGTGCAGGGCTAGTGACATCTCCGGTCGTTCTCTTGAACGCCCTTGGCTCTCCTGAGCCGTCGCCCACGATTGAGCGGCGGCTTCGGGAGATCCATTCGGGCCTCCATCTCCGATTCGTCCAAGGCGCATGGGGTGTGTGCCTGACATGGACGGACGACGATACGCGGCGGCAGTGGATTCAGAACGAGTCCTACAGTCCCGCCCAAGCGTATGACATCATTGGCTACCTGCCGATGGACTGTCCCCCCGACTCTGCGCCGGGGTATTTGTCCAAGATGTTCCGCGAGTTCCCTCGCACCGATGTAAACCGGATGCTTGATGCGCTCGACGCCTTCAACGCGCAGCCAGCACAGGCGGCGGTGGAAGCGGCGATTGCCGAAGTGTTGGATGGCGCAGACCCGTCTGGCACCGCCAAGCGCGGTCGTGGTCGCCCCCGCAAGAACTCCTAAGAGACTGTCATGCCATCAGTTACCCTCCAGCAACTTGTCACGGACACACGCGAGTACATGGACGCGGTGGGATCTACGCGCTGGTCGGATAACACGATCAAGACGGTACTCAACAACGTGTTTGACAACGAGTGGTCGAACATCCTGAACGCTGCGCCGTACTACACCTTCGGGTTGCGGCAGGTGACGACGGATGTGAACGGCCAGTTTACGTTTGCCTCCCTCAACGCAGGGTCGGGCGACACGCAGCAGAACTTCTATCGCGTCATGTCGGTCAGCGACGGCAACGTGCTGTACGACCAGACGCGATTCCAAGATGTGCCGCTGGCGACGACGACGAACTATCTGCCGACCTACCCGCGCCTGTACTACATCATCGGGCAGGGGGTCCAGATCCTTCCTGTCGCCTCTGGCACGGGGCTGTACGTCGGGGTGAACTACAAGCCGACCGCGCTGCTGGATCTTGCCAGCGATACGTCGGTCGTGGATTACCCCGACAACTGCCACCTCATTCTTGTCTGGAACGCGGCGGCGCAGTTGCTCCTCAAGGGCGGCACGGAAGCGGCAGCGGCAGCGAACCTCAAGGCGCTGGCCGATGACGACCGCAAGACGCTGCTGGACGACATTCGCCGCTACACGATCAACCCGACGCGCATGGCCTACCCCGACCAGAAGTATGACTGGAGCGGCGGCTAATGGCGGCGGGGCGCGAGAAGGTCGTTGACCAGCAACCCAAGTTTGACGGGGGGTTGAACAATGTGTCCGATGACGCCGCGCTGCTCCCGAACCAGTTGCGTCGGGCTGACAATGCGCGGCTGACGGACTACGGGGCGATCACGAAGCGCGGGGGCACCAAGCGGACCTCGACGAGTCCCCTTGCCAGTGCCGCCGTGCTGAACGGCTACACATGGCGCAAGGACGGCGGGACGCAGCAGTTGATGGCGGTCTGCAACGGGACGCTCTACACCTCCACGTTCAGCGCCACCTACCCGTGGACATGGGTTGCGCAGTCTGGAAGCCTGTCCACGACGGTCCCGCCCTCGTTTGCCCAGTTCCAGAATGGCAGCGCCGATGTGGTCTATATCGCAGACGGCGGGACGCTCAACGTCTGGACGGGCAGTGCGCTCAACACCAACCTCGCTGGCACGATTGCGGTGGAAACCATCGTCGTGCATAACGAGCGGCTATGGGGGTGCGGCAACAGCACCTTCCCCGATTCGATCTTCTACTCGGCGCTGAACAACGGTGATACGTTGGGCGTGGGCGCGTCAGGCGGTGGGCAGATCATTGTCCGCACGTTCTCCGACGAAACCGTGGTCGGCCTCGCGTCAATCAATACCTCGCTCTTGATCTTCCACCGGCGCGGTATCTCGCGCTTGACGGGCTACGGGCAGGACGACATCAACGTGGCCCCGCAAGGCTTGACGGCAGATGTCGGAACCATCGCGCCCAAGTCCATCGTCAGCATCGGCAACCTTGGCTTCTTCATCTCGGAGCGCGGGTTGTTCCGCTGCAACGAGGCGGAGGTGGCTCCGGTCGGCACGGTCGATACGCCAGACCCGACGCTGGCAATTATCCGCAGCCTGTCGGCCAGCGACTTTGCCAACATCCGCGCCACGTTCAATCGGGCCACCCGCGAGCTGCTGATTAGCTTCCCGAACTACGGCGTGTTCGCGTACCACACGATCCTGCAAGCGTGGACCGGCCCGTGGGATACGGGCTATGTCTCGCCCTCCACGACCGCCCTGTTCGACTCGGTGGACTCCAACGGCCTCCCCGCCACCCTCAAGGGCGATGCGGACGGGTATGTGACGGTCTGCGATGCCAGCGGGGTGTTCGTGGACAACCAGTTGGCGGACGGGACGGGCGGCACCACCTACACGCTGACGGCGCAGATGCACCGCCTCTACTGCGGCGATGATGCGCTCGCCAAGTCGCTGCGCTGGGGCTACCTCACCGCCCAGCTCAAGGGGTCGCTGTCCACCAGCGTCACATGGAGTACGGAAACGGACGCGGGAGCCTACACCCTGCCGACCGACTTTTCGAGCGCCGGTATCTGGGGCGCAGGAACGTGGGGGTCAGGAACGTGGGGCGGGGCCAGCAGCCGCAACTATCGTATTCCTATGGGCGGAACGGGCTATTATGTCGATATGTACATCATCGACTCGGGCACCGCTGCGCCGATCTTTAGTCGGTTCCAGTTGGAAACCTTTGCGCTGGGGAGGCGCTAATGGGACAAACGGTTGGGCAACACGGCGTTGCCGCCTTTACCAACCCATCGAACGGCGACCCGCTCAACGCCACGGTGGTCAAGGCCAACGACAATACAGTACGCAGCGCCTACGTCGATCACGACAACGACGGCGGCATCCACCTCCAGTCCTCCACGCTGGCTACTCGCCCCGTGGCAGGGTCGGCGGGGCGCAAGTGGCTCACGACCGATACGGGGTCGGTCAAGCTCTGGTTTGACACCGGCTCGGCGTGGGAGGAGATCAGCTATCTCAATAGCTCGTCAAACCTGAACGCCAGCAACCTGAGCAGCGGGACGGTGCCCGACGCACGGTTCCCCTCGGTCCTGCCAGCGGTCAGTGGTGCGAACCTGACCAACATCCCCGCTGGGGCGGCAGGGACGCTGACGGGGACCACGCTGGCCTCCAATGTCGTCACCTCCTCGCTGACCACCGTGGGGACGCTGACGGGCCTCACGCTGGGCGGCACGGCGAACTTGCAGGACAACACCTTGCAGCGCCCGACCCTCCGAGACTACGGGGAAACCCGCACCGCGCCGACCATCTCCACCGGCACCTTGACGTTGAACTTGGAGAACGGCAATGTCTTTGAGGTGTCGCTGAACGCCAACGTGACCACGCTGACGATTAGCAATCCTCCGGCCAGCGGGACGGCAGGATCGTTCACGCTCAAGCTGCAAGCGGACGGCACGGCCCGGACGATCACATGGGGCGCGGCAGTCAAGTGGCCCGGTGGGACGGCCCCGACGCTGACATCCACCAACAACAAGGTGGATGTGCTGGTGTTCGTGACGATGGACGCAGGGACGACATGGTACGGCTTCGTTGCTGGACAAAACTTGTAACCACTGAGAGATGACCTATGGCTTCGTTTAACAAGTTCAACGCCTTCGTCGAAGCGGTCGCGGAAAAGAAGCACAACCTCGGCTCCGACACGCTCAAGATCATGTTGACCAACACCGCGCCGTCGTCGGCCAATAGCGTGAAGGCGGACATCACGGAGATCTCGGCGGGCAACGGCTACACCGCTGGTGGCGCGACCGTCACCATCACCTCGTCGGCGCAGTCGAGCGGCTTGTACAAGCTGGTCGGCAACGATGTGGTGTTCACGGCCACGGGTGCGGTGGGTCCGCTTCGTTACGCCGTTTTCTACAACAGCACGGCAACCAACCAGGACCTTATTGGCTGGTGGGATTACGGGTCGAGCGTGACGCTGGCTTCGGGCGATACCTTCACGGTGGACTTTGACGCCACGAACGGCATCCTCCAGTTGTCCTAAGTTCTCTCTCTGACAGGACCGCCTTATGCCAGCATTAGCAGATCGCGTCAAAGAAAGTACGACAACCACTGGCACCGGAACGCTGACGCTTGACGGCGCAGCCACAGGCTTCCAGTCGTTCACGACCGCGTTCGGCAATGGCGTATCGGTCTATTACGTCATTGCTGGCGGGAGTGAGTGGGAGGTCGGGATCGGCACGACCGGCGCAGGGACGCTTTCACGGGACACCGTGTTGCAGTCCTCCAACGCAGACGCCAAGGTGGTGTTCTCGGCGGGGACTAAGGATGTCTTCTGTTCCTATGTCGCGGATCGTGCCGTCACGACGGTCGATGCCGTCACGCTGACGAACAAGACGATCAGCGGGGCCAGCAACACGCTGTCCAACATTGGCAACGCTGCGCTGACCAATAGCAGCGTGACGGTCAACGGCACCGCGATTGCCCTTGGCGCAAGCGGGACGGTGGCAGCGGCGGCTGGCACACTAACGGGCGCAACGCTTGCCAGTGGTGTTACGGCGTCCTCGCTGACCAGCGTGGGCACCCTTACGGCGCTGACGTTGGGCGGTACGGTGTCGATGGCGGATAACGTCATCAGCCGTCCGCGCTTTACGGACTACGCCGAGACGTACACCACGCCAGCGATTAGCAGCAACACGCTGACGCTGAACTTGGAAAACGGCAACGTGTTCCGTGTGACGCGCAATGCGAACATCTCGACGCTGACGATTAGCAATCCAGCCGCCAGCGGCAACGCCTGTAGCTTCACGCTGATCTTTGACGCCAACGGCACGAGCTACACGATCACATGGCCCGCAGCGGTGAAGTGGCCGGGCGGGACCGCTCCGACGATCACGACCACGAACAGCCGCTCGGATATGTTCGTGTTCTACACCAACAACGCGGGTACGACATGGTACGCCATGACCGCTGCCCAAAACTTCGTGACGACCTAATATGCTGGCAGATCGCTTACGGATGACGAGCAAGGTTCCCCTTGCAGGACAGCAAGCCTACACCACGGCGGGGACGTACACGTTTACGGTCCCTGCTGGCGTGACGAGCGTGAGTGTGGTGTGTGTTGGCGGAGGTGGTGGTTCTGGGCAGCAAGCTCCGGGAACTGGCGGAAGTCTTGTTTACAGAAACTCAATTAGCACTACACCGGGATCGACTATTACAGTTGTTGTTGGCGCTGGCGGGGTTGGCACAAACTTGTCTGGCAGCCCGCAAGCTGGCGGCGCTTCGTCTTTTGGCTCATCAGCTTACGCAAAGGGCGGGAATGGCTCAGGAACAAACGATGGCGATGTAGTAAATCTTGGTGGGGCTGGAGGTGCCTTTGGCAATGGAGGCGGAGGCGGCGGTGGAGCGGCTGGGTATAGTGGCGCTGGCGGGGCAGGTGGCGACTATGGTAATACAGATGGGACTTCTGGGTTTGGCGGGAGCGGTGGTGGAGGTGGAGGTGGTGGAGGAGGATACGAAGATGGTGGCCCATATTGGGGGGGAGGTGGCGGAGGTGGAGTAGGAATTCTTGGGACAGGAACCGGCGGCAGTGGCGGAGTTGGTGGGACAAGTGGGTACGCTCCGGGTCCGGGTACAGGTGGGTCTAGTGGAAGCAGTGGCAGCGCGGGAGGATTTCAAGGGGCTGGGGAAGGAGGAGCGTATGGTGGTGGGTCAGGTGGAGCCGGATTTGCTTCTAACTATGGCACCCCAGCCAACGGCGGCGTCGGCGCTGTCCGCATCATCTGGGGCGCTGGTCGCTCCTATCCGTCGAACGCCGCAAACGTCTAACTGAGAACAACATGGGACTCACGATTTCCGATTCCGACCTGCTGGTCATCGAAGAAGTGGACGGCCACGCCGAAGGCTTCCCGATTACCTATAGCAACTTCCGACTGATTAACCCGCAGACTTCGTTCCCTGCGCTACCGGACAATTCGTTCTTGGTGAACTACGGGTGCAAGGTGTTCAAGTACACGGAGCAGCCAGCGCCCGTACAGTTTGAGGTTACGACCACCGGCCCGATTGTCTGGGACGCGGCGAAGGATGCGTACACGAACACATGGATCAACACGCCGTTTACGCCCGAGCAGATGGAGCAGGCGAAGCAGAACGCGCTGCGTACTCTCCGTTATCAGCGGGACCAGAAGCTCTTTGCCTGTGACTGGACGCAGTTGCCCGATGTGACGCTGACGCCGAGCGAAGTCTCTGCATGGCGCGTCTATCGCCAGCAGTTGCGGGACTACATGGGCGGCGTCACCGATCCGTTCAACCCGCCTGCGTGGCCTGTCCCGCCGCAGAGCTAACGCATGGCGATCCTTCTTCCGCGCCACGGCATCAAGACGTTCACCGCCCCGGTCAACATTGGCACGGGGCTGATCGACGCGAACATCGTGCGGACGAACG
>Ga0315909_10000836_pt1 | contig 41151 bp, 36 predicted proteins | sample LakEriMetagenome_11_FD_203527 | JGI IMG/M metagenome (GOLD analysis project Ga0315909, IMG submission 203527) | Freshwater fungal communities from buoy surface, Lake Erie, Ohio, United States - Buoy 2 MA125 | ecosystem: Environmental > Aquatic > Freshwater > Lake | place: USA: Lake Erie, Ohio... | reverse complement strand
ACGCCGGTCCACAGATGCGGCTCAATGTAGCCGCCTTCGTCGGCCCGATCCCGGTTAGCACTTTGCAGTGCGACGCCCAAACTGGTGGCATCGAGCGCGCGTTGGCGTATCTGTCGGCCTTTTTCATCGTCGAGTTGTGACACGAGTTCGGCCGCATATTCACGCGCCTCAGCTTCGGTGTCGCGAACAATCATGTGCACGCGCAAGCCGTAATCCAAGATGCGTCCGTATTTTTCGGCTTGGTCATGCACATCGCGCATGCGTTGGGCCAACATGTCTTTGGGCTCTGGCCACATCAGGTAGGTGTCGCAATGTGCCCCGCACAGTGCCAGCGCATCGGGGCTGTAGCCGCCAAAGTACAGCAGTGGCCCGCCGTTGTTTTGGTAGGGCCGCACCGGATCGGTCGACAAACCCTTTAATTTGTAGATTTCACCGTCGTAATTGATTTCGTCCTGTGTCCAAGCTTGCTTAAGGATTTCCACCACCTCCCAAGACCTGCGGTAGCGGTAGGCACTGTCTTCTTGTTGCCCCGGAAAGTCCGATGAAATCACATTCAAAGTCAGCCTTCCTTCCAAAATATGGTCCAGTGTGGCCACGGTGCGGGCCAGCATGGCTGGATGCGTTTCTCCGCAGCGAATGGCGGCCAGCAAGTTCATGTTCTTGGTTTTGTGCGCCACGGCCGCTGCAAATGTCAGCGTGTCTTGACCGACTTGATATGAAGAAGGGCACAAAATATTGCGAAAACCGAGTTCATCGGCCCTTTCAACAATGCGACTGGTGTTGGCCCAGTTGCTGCGTAAATCACCTTCTGGCACGCCCAAGTGGCGAAAATCGTCCGAACACAATGGGGCAAACCACGCCACTTCTGACCCCTGGATGGCTTCGCCTTTGACGGGAACAATGCTCATGAACATCTCCTTGCTGAATGTGAATGAATGATATATGAATTGATTTGTGTTGTGTCAAAGAATTCAAAATATTTGTCATACTCCGGGTCATGAAAGCTGCTCAACCCGCTAAACCCTTGCCCGTTTACTTGCAAATCGCCGAGTTGTTGGCCCGTCAAATTAAGGCGGGTTATTGGCACAGTGGGGAACGTTTGCCCACCGAGGCCGAGTTGGCACAAACCTTGAGCGTGGCCGTGGGGACATTGCGCAAATCTTTGGCCCTGTTGGAGGAGCAAGGGGTTTTGGAGCGCATTCAGGGTTCGGGCACCTATGTTCGACAAATTCAAAACAGTCGGCAAATTTACGAACTTTTCCGCCTAGAACTGGCAGATGGCCCGGGCTTGCCCACGGCCAACATTTTGGACGTGAGTTTGCTGCCGTATCCGGCTGAATGGCCTGCTTTGGTGTTGGCTGGAGAGGCTTGTTGGCGTATTCGGCGCATGCGTTTTTTGAGTCAACAAGCCGTTGCGCTGGAAGAAATCTGGTTCTCTGCCAAAGATTGCTCTGATTTGCAGGCAGAAGAATTGGGAGATTCGATGTACCTGTTTTACCAGCAGAGGCTGGGGGTTTGGATCGGTCGGGTGCAAGACCAAATCAGCGCGGCACCCGCACCCGACTGGGCTCAACAACCCCTGTCGTTGCAACCCGGCACTTGTTCTGGGTACATTGAGCGTGTTTCTTGGACGCCAGCCAACAAGATGGCTGAATTTTCAAAAACTTGGTTCGATCCGGCGGTCTGCCACTATTCTTCGCGAATGAGTCAGTGAGCTTTGTGTTACCCGGCAGGCATTGAACCCAGGCTAAAAAGCGCTGACCTCAACTGCCCGCTTGCAGCACTTGCAGCAGTTCGGTTTCGATCTCGATCTGCGCTTTGTTTTGCTGCAACTCGGCACCGCTGATCAGAAAGGTGTCTTCCACCCGTTCCCCCAGCGTGCTAATTTTGGCCAGTTGCAGGTTGATGCCGTGCAATGCCAACACCCTGGCCACGCTGTAAAGCAAGCCATTGCGGTCGCTGGCCGAAATACTGAGCAACCAGTTTTGTGCTTTTTCGTCCGGCTTGAGCGACACCCGGGGGCTGATCGGAAAGCTTTTGACCCGTCGGGACAAGCGGCCCTTGGTGGGTGGGGGCAGGGGGCTTTGGCGCTCAAGAGTTTGGGTCAGTCCCAGTTCGACCATGGTCATGAGCTCCCGGTAATGCTCGGGCAGCATCGTGGTCACGATCTGGAAGGTGTCCAGCGCCCAGCCGGTTCGGGTGGTGTGAATCTTGGCATCCAGAATACTGAAACCGGATTGGTCAAAATGGCCGCAAATGCGGGCAAACAAATCGGGTTGGTCGGGCGTGAACACCAACACCTGCAGGCCTTCTCCCACAGGAGACGGCCGCGCGCGGACGATGGTACGGGCTTGATCCGGCTGAGGCAGCGCCACATGGCGGGACAGTTGCCTGGCGTGCCAAGCAATGTCGGAGGCATCGTGGCGCATGAAATAACCCACATCCAGCGTGTCCCAAAAAGCCTTGTGGCCTTCGTGCGGTTCGGCTTGGCGGGCTAACTCAATAAGTGCTTCGCGTTTGCGTGCTTCTACCTCTGCATTGGCGTCCGGGGCACGGCCCCCCAGCACACGCAAGGTGGATTTGTACAAATCTTCCAGCAACTTGCCCTTCCAGGCATTCCAGACTTTGGGGCTGGTGCCCCGAATATCGGCCACGGTGAGCAAATACAAGGCCGTCAAACGGCGCTCGTTGCCCACGCGTTGTGCAAAGCGGGCAATGATTTCAGGGTCGCTCAAGTCTTCTTTTTGGGCCACATGGCTCATGGTCAGGTGCTCGCCCACCAAAAACTCGATCAATTGGGCGTCTTCCTTGCCAATCAGGTGTTGGCGGCAGAAGGTACGCACCTCCAGAATGCCCAACTTGGAGTGGTCTCCGCCCCGGCCTTTGGCGATGTCATGAAACAAAGCGGCGGTGTACAAAATCCAGGGCTTGTCCCAGCCGCCCGCCAATTGAGAGCAAAACGGGTATTCGTGGGTGTGCTCGGCCATGAAGAAGCGCCGCACATTGCGCAGCACCATCAAGATGTGTTGGTCCACCGTATAGGCGTGAAACAAATCGTGCTGCATCTGGCCCACAATGCGCCGGAAAACCCACAAATAGCGGCCAAGCACCGATGTTTCATTCATCAGCCGCATGGCATGGGTGATGCCCTGTGGCTGCTGCAGTATTTGCAAAAATGTCTGTCGGTTGACCGGGTCAGCCCGAAAGCGCCCGTTCATGATGGCGCGCACGTTGTAAAGCGCCCGCAGCGTTCTGGCCGACAAGCCTTTGACCCCTGGTGTGGCCTGGTACAACAAGAAGGTTTCCAAAATGGCGTGCGGGTGCTTTTGATACAAGTCGTCGCTGGCCACTTCAATCAAACCGGCTTTTTCAAAAAAGCGCTCATTCAGGGGCCTGAAATCGGCCAGGGTTTCGCCCCTTTCCACCCGCAACCGGTCTTCAATGTTGAGCAACAAGATCTGGTTGAGTTGGGTCACCGCCTTGGCTGCCCAATAGTATTGCCGCATCAGTTTTTCACTGGCACGCAAAGCCAAGCGCCCCTCAGGCGTCACATCCGAAGCGTAACCAAAGGACTCGGCCACATTGGTTTGCAAATCGAACACCAGCCGGTCTTCGCGTCTTTTGGCTTGCAAATGCAGGCGCGCGCGAATCAAACCCAACAGGGCTTCGTTGCGCTTGATTTGACGCGCCTCCAAGGGGGTTGCCAGTCCTTTTCGGGCCAGTTCATCCCAGCTATGACCCAGTCCGGCCGCGCGGGCCACCCACAAAATCATCTGTAAATCGCGCAGACCCCCGGGTGACTCTTTGCAATTGGGCTCCAGGGCGTAAGGCGTGTCTTCAAATTTGGTGTGCCGCTGGCGCATCTCCAGCGTCTTGGCTACCAAAAAGGCCTGCGGATTCATGGCCGCTTGGTATTGTTTCTGGAATTCGGTGAACAAACGGGTGCTGCCGGTCACTCTGCGGGACTCAAGCAAGGAGGTTTGCACCGTGATGTCTTTGGCAGACTCGGCCAAACACTCGCTCAGGGTGCGCACGCTGGAGCCGATTTCGAGGCCAGTGTCCCAGCAACTGCCAATGAATTTTTCGAGCTGGGCTTGTAATTGAGGGGTGTTTTCGGGCGATTGACCGTCTGGCAAAAGCACTAAAACATCGACATCGGACGAAGGAAAGAGCTCGGCCCGGCCAAAGCCCCCCACCGCCACCAAACACAATTCAGGCGAAAAACCGGCGTTTTGCCAAAGTTGAATCAGCAGCCCATCGGCCAAGATGGACAGTTGCCTAAGGGTTTGCTTCAGGCCCCGGGTTACGGCCCCGGTGTTGGCCAGTGATTGCAAGACGGCCGCTTTGTCGTGCTTGTAGGCATCGCGCAAAAAGGCCAGATCGACCGTGTGGGCCTGCGCGTCCATGTCAAGCCGTGGCTTTTTCGATGATGAAGTCCGGGATGGCCGGACTGCCAGCCGACAGGGTCAGCACTTCGTAACCCGTCTCGGTCACCACCACGGTGTGCTCCCACTGGGCCGACAGCGAATGGTCTTTGGTCACGATGGTCCAGCCATCGCCCATTTCCTTGATCTCGCGTTTGCCAGCGTTGATCATGGGTTCGATGGTGAAAATCATGCCGGGTACTAATTCAACCAGTGTGCCGGGTTTGCCGTAATGCAGCACTTGGGGTTCTTCGTGAAAGCCTCGGCCTATGCCATGACCACAAAACTCGCGTACCACAGAAAACCCATGGCCCTCGGCAAAGGTCTGAATCGCATGACCGATGTCGCCCAAATGTGCGCCGGGTCGGACCTGTTGAATGCCTTTCCACATGGCCTCATAGGTCAGCTTGGCCAGTCGCTTGGCGGCAATCGAGGCTTCGCCGACATGAAACATGCGGCTGGTGTCACCATGCCAGCCATTTTTGATGGTGGTGATGTCAATGTTCAAGGAGTCGCCCTTTTTGAGCGGCTTGTCGTTCGGAATGCCGTGGCAAACCTGGTGGTTGATCGAGGTGCAGATCGACTTGGGATAGGGCTTGTATCCGCCGGGTGCGTAATTTAATGGGGCAGGAATGCAGCCCTGCACATCGACCATGTAGTCGTGGCAAAGTTTGTCGATCTCGTTGGTGGTGACACCGGGTTTAACAAAGGGCTCGATGTAGTCAAGAACTTCAGCCGCGAGCCTGCAAGCCAAGCGCATGCCTTCGATGTCTTCGGCGGTTTTGATGGAAATAGTCATAGGGCGAGATTATCCGGGGTTTCACCGTTCTGCTGGGTCGCGCAAATTTTACGCACAGGGTTATTCATTACAAAAAGGGGGCTGAGTGCTTAATTTTTGACGTATTTGGGCTAAATCTCAGGGCACAAGCTTGCTTAAATCACTTTCGTTCAATGCCTTCTTAAGCGTGGGCAATGAACTTGAACTACAAACCCTTGAAAGCAAGCCCATGTCAGAAAACCCAGATGCCTTCCGTTTATGGAGCCCCGACCTGGCCAGCGGTGTTTTTACCGATCGCCACACCGCCTTCGGCTTTGGCCAACAAGGTCAAAACAAATCGCCGCAACTGTGTTGGTTGGGTGCACCCGCTGGAACCCGTTCCTTTGTTTTGACCGTTTTTGACCCGGATGCCCCCACCGGCAGTGGTTTTTGGCATTGGGTACTGGCCAATTTGCCCGGCGATTTGTCCGAGTTGCCTCCCTCGGCAGGCAATGACAAGGCGCTTTTGCCTGAGGGCACGGTGGTCTGCAACACCGATTTTCTGAACACCGGCGTCGCAGCTGAAGGCGGCTATGGAGGCCCATGTCCTCCGGCAGGGCACGGCACGCACCACTACCACTTTTCTCTTTATGCCCTAGATGTTCCAGATTTATTTGCGGCGGCCGGTATTCCCCCCTCAGGCACGGCAACCCTGGTGGGCTTTGCCGTCAATTTCGGACTGGGCTCGCATGTTCTGGGCAAAGCAGGGTTTGTCGCAACTTTTTCTTGTTAAGTCGAATCCGTCGAGGAGGCCGGTTCCGCAGCGGCCCCTTCGATTGATTTTTATCTGTGGCCTTTTTTGATGGAAACATGATCATGAAACTGACTCAAATGGGCGTTTTATCGCCTCTCGCTGGCGTGTTGGCTGCCTTCACATTACTGGGCACAGCGCACGCCTTCGAGGTGTCCAGCCCGGATTTGAAAGCCCAGGGCATGAAATTCAGCACCGAGCAAACGCTGGATGGTTTTGGTTGCAAGGGCAAAAATATCTCGCCTGCGATCTCTTGGAAAGACTTGCCCGCCGGGACGCAGTCTCTGGCCTTGATGGTGCACGATGCCGATGCCCCCACAGGCAGCGGTTTTTGGCATTGGGTGGTCAGCAACATTCCCGCATCGGCCAGCGGCTTGCCAGCAGGTGCGGGAACCGGGCAGGGGACTTTGCCCGCTGGCGCGGTGGCGGGTGTCACAGACTTTTTGAACACAGGCACCACGGGCGCTGGCGGTTACGGCGGTCCTTGCCCTCCTGAGGGCCATGGCGTTCACCATTACAAGTTCACGTTGTTCGCGCTGAAAGTGCCCAATATTTTTGCCGCAGCAGGTATTCCCACCACGGGCACGGCGGCATTGACCGGCTTTGTTTTGAACCACGGTTTGGGTCCGAATGTGCTGGGCAAAGCCAGCTTTACCGCGACTTACCAACGCCCATAAAACCCCTTTCAAGAGGCGCGTCGTAGGCAGGCCCTTGTGGTTTTAAACCCCGATCATGGATTGCATCGGGGTTTTTTTGGCCTGTTGGATTTTCCCGGGTTGTATTTGTTGGCGAAGCTTGATCGGCAAGATGCCAAATTGCTGTTCGAATGCCGAGCTGAAGCGGCTGTGAGATGAATAACCGCAGGTCTCTGCAATGTGGCCAATGGGTTGCCGGGTGGTTTGCAAAAGATTCAGCGCGCGTTCCAGGCGTGCCTCACGCACACACTGGGATGCACTGGTGCCTTCTACTCGCAAGCGACGAAGCAGGGTGCTTGAGCTCATGTGGAACCGCTCGGCCAAATTTGAAACATTCCAGCTTTTCTCTGGGTTTTGATGAATGAGCGCATGAATCTGGTTTTGCAACAGCCTGTCATCAGCTGATTCGAAGGTGTGACCCGATTCGGCAAGGATCAACAACAGCTCCATGACCCTGTGCTGAGTCAGTGCCACAGATGCGTCAGCCATCTCTGGAGCGTTGACGCGCTGCCAAGCTTTTTGCAGCTCCCCAGTCAGTGTCACCGTCTTCAAATCGCTCTGCCTTTGTGCCGGTGGATCGGGGTGTTGTTGGTGAAATTTTTGTAAACATGCATCGGGCACTGCCAACACTTGCGCCACATAAGTCCCACTGGAGTCCGGGTGGTTGTGCAGTCGCCATTGTGTCTGGGCCGCAAATAACAGCAACTGACCGGGTTTATGACGTTGCCATTCGTTTCTATGCCATATGTCTTTGTGACCGTGCGTGATGCAAACCAGATTGACTTGACGCATGTGAACTTGCCGCAATTCGTGGTCGCAGGGGACTTTTATCCATTGAACAACAGTGGGCATAACTTGGAGTAGGTGGTGTTGAAAAAAAGAAGTTTTTGATGACGTCCGATTAATTTTTAATAATTATTATCTAAAAATTTTTAATCTTTTGTGTGTAACGAACGGATGAATGGGTGCGACTCATCCATGTGTTCACTACAGAAAAGGAAAAATTTCTATGTCACTTGCTAAAACAGTTCAACACGTTGGTGCAGGCATTCTGGCCACGACGGCAGTTTGTGCGCAGGCTGCGCCGCCCGGAGCAGCTGAGTTGGTCGATGCGCTCAGCGGCGTCTTTGGTAAACATGTTGGGGCCCGTGCCTCTCATGCAAAAGGAGCGTGCGTACAAGGTCACTTCCTGCCCGACGCCCAAGCCCTGCAAGTTACGCATGGCCCGTTGTGGAGTCAAAAAATGGTCCCGCTGCAAGGACGTTTTTCAGTGGGCGGCGGCAACCCGCGAGCCAGTGACAAAGGCAAAACAGTGCGTGGCTTAGCTTTGCATATTGGCACCAACTGGGATTTGGTGTTGCTTTCAGCGCCCGTCTTCATGGTGGCAACTCCAGAGGAATTTGTTGAATTTATGGCCGCCAGAAAACCCGATCCAGCCACGGGTAAACCCGATGTCGCCAAGGTCAAGGCATTCAATGAAAAAACACCCAGTACCAAGGCTCAAATCGATTATTTGACCCAAGCACAAGTCCCCGCAAGTTATGCACACGCGCCTTATTGGGGGGTCAATGCATTCAAATTTACCAACGCTCAGGGTAAGCAGTCTTATGGTCGGTGGCGCCTGGAACCCAGAGCTGGGCTGGTGGGTTTGACGGATGAGCAACTGGCCACATTCAGTGACGATTTCTTATTGCCTGAACTCAAGCAACGGTTGAGCAAGGATGCCGTGGTTTTCAATGTCTGGCTGCAATTGGCCGGACCTCAAGATGATGTCAAAAATCCATCTATTGCTTGGTCCTCGGCCAATCAAGAAGTGCGTATGGGACAAATTGTGATCAACGGCTTGAACGATACCTGTGAGCCCACCATGTTCAATCCTGCCGTATTACCTCAGGGCCAGGCCTTATCGGAAGACCCTACTTTGTTGGTAAGAGCCGGTTCTTATGGTATTTCTTTGTCACGAAGATTGAATCCTTGAGTATTATTTGCAATAATAATTTTTGATAATTTAAACAGGAGAATTAAATGTTTTTACGTCATAAAAATGCATCGTCGTGTAGTTTGTGTTTGTCTTTGGTATTGGCCGTCTCGGTATTGGCCTCGGTACCCGCGATTGCGAGCGATGTGCCCTTGGTGTGGCAAGTCAATCCAGCCGCCTCAAGTTTGACTTTCAACACCACAAAAGCAGGCGCTGCAGGTGTTGGAGGCATCACAGAAACTATGCGATTTAGCCGCTATGAGGGCGGACTTGACGGCCAAGGCCGTATTCAACTCAAGATTGATCTGAGCAGCATAGACAGTGGTATTGGCATCCGGGATGAACGCATGCAGTCATTACTCTTCAAAGTGGGGACTTATCCAAGCGTCACATATTCGGCCCAGATTAAACCGGAGGAGCAGAAAAAAATAAGCCAAGAGGCCGTTGTTCTGGATGTTGAGGGACAGTTGACCATGGCAGGACAAAGCAAACCCGTCAAAGCGCAACTTATGGCGTACACGCTTAATGGCAAGGTGATGGTCTCCACTCGAAAGCCCATCTTGATCAAGGCGGATGACTTTGGATTGACCGAAGGCGTTGAAGCTTTGCGTGAAATCATGGGTTTGAATTTTCTAGGCAGCACGGTCCCCGTGACCTTTCAGCTGGAGTTGAAAAAACCCGCCGCCAAGGCTGCGATGAACGTTTTGCCCCCCTCGGCCTGGTAAGTTTTCAAGGCCAACAGTGTGCTTTTGAGCCCTGAATTGCCAACCCAGACCGCCTCAAGGGTCTGGGCGCGCGAGTTAGAAAAAACCCTCTGTCAAGACAGAGGGTTTTTAGTGCGCCTTGCCCGAGCGCAATTGCGTGACGATCAAACCGCAGAGGATGTGGTGCAAGAGGCCGCCATGGCCGCTTGGCAGTCGGTAGACAAATTCGAGGGCCGCTCCAGCATCAGAACCTGGCTGGTGGGCATACTGCGATTCAAAATTCTCGATGCCATGCGGCAACGCCAACGTCACCCCGTTCTTTATTCCCCTTTTGATGTTGACCAAGAGTTGGCCTCTTTGGACGCGGGGCTGCTGTTTGACGAACAAGGATGCTGGAGCGAAATGCCGGAAGCTTGGCTGCACGGCGCAGACGAACCTGCTGAAGCCTTGCAGCAAAGTCAGATGATGCAATTTTTAATGCTTTGCCTGAAAAATTTACCGGAGAAAACTTCAACTGTGTTTCTTATGCGCGAATACCTCGGTTTGGACAACACAGAAATCACTGCGCAAACAGGCTTGAAAGCAGGTCATGTGCGCATTGTTTTGATGCGCGCCCGCTTGGCCTTGCGAACTTGCCTGGCTTGGCGCGTGTCAAGTTAGTCAGTCAGGAGATATTGATGAAAGATGACCAGACGACCCCCGTGGGCGGCATCAGTTGTCGCGACAGTGTTTATTTTGTGAGTTTGCTTCGTGATGCAGAACTGCCGATTGCAGATGAACATCGTCTTAAACAGCACATTTCAAGCTGCAAAAGTTGTCAGCAGGCCAAGCGGCAATTTGAAATCATGCATGCCGCTTTGGATCTTTTGCTGGCGCGCCCCTTGGTTCAAACTTGATAAAAGTCTGTGCGATTTATATCCGCATTTCTTTCAACAGAAATTCACGCAATATTTTTGTAGTCGAGCTCAGTTCTGGCAAAGCGCGAGAAATCACCCAAAAACGGCGTTCTGCCCAAGCATCATCAAGCGCTATGGTATGCAAGCCGTGGGCCTTGATGTTGCCCTGGCAGGCTTTCAAGGGGATGAGCCCAATGCCCATGTCTGCGTTCACCATGTTGCACAAGGCGTCAAAACTGCGCACCTGAATGTGCAAGCGCCAGTTTTGGCCTAAAGCATTAGCTTGACGCAAGCCCAATTCGAGCAAAGCGCTGCCTTGGTTGAGACCCACAAAATCGTGCACCAACACATCTTCAAAAAGTGTGTTTTCTCGAGATTTCAAGGGATGATTTTGGCTGCAGACCAACACCAATCGGTCGGTATACAAAGGGGTTTGAACCAAATCGGTGTCTGGGACATCGCCCACGATAACCCCCAAGTCGGCTTGTCCCCGGCCCACCGCTTGGCAGGTATCCGAACTCAGTTGCTCTTCTAGTTGCACTTGAATGTCAGGGTACCGTCGTGTAAAACCTGCCAAAGTTTCTGGCAAATGTTCATTCAAGGACGACATGTTGGCCCACAAGCGCACTTGCCCGCGCATACCCTTGGCCAAAACTTGCATGTCGTTCACCAATTGACCCAGTCCCAGGCTCAATTGCTGGCTGTGTTTGAGCGCCGTCTGGCCAGCAGGGGTCAGCGTCATGCCTTGGGGGGTACGTTGCAATAAGCGTGCGCCCAATGATATTTCAAGCTCCGACAATCGACGACTGGCAGCCGAAACGGTCAAATGGCATTGCGCTGCAGCTATAGAAAGCTTGCCACTTTGGGCGACCGAAGCAAAGAGTTTGAGACTTAAGAAGTCGATGCGCTCGCATTGATGGAGAAAGTTGCTGATCATGGTGATGAATGAAGTGGGGATGTGCCCTATTTCATTGGAAACCACCCGAGGTCAATTTAGCATCTGTTGCAGCGTATTCCAGACAATTTGCAATAGCATTTGCTAAATTTGCAAACCTCTAGCGGTGTTTATGCGTTTGATTTCACCTAAAGTCCGTTTCATGAAACCAGTTCACACCCCTGATGCCTTGTCCGGCCTGAAAGTGCTCGAGTTAGGGCAACTGATTGCCGGTCCGTTTGCGGCCAAAACACTCGCAGATTTTGGTGCCGATGTCATCAAAATCGAACCCCCCGGCGCGGGCGACCCCTTGCGCAAATGGCGCTTGCTAAAAGACGGCACCTCGGTATGGTGGCAATTGCAGTCGCGTAACAAACGTTCGTTGGCACTGGATTTGCGCCACAGCGAAGGGCAGGCCTTGGTGCGCCAACTGGCCTTGGAAAGTGATGTGCTGATCGAGAATTTTCGGCCCGGCGCTTTGGAGGCCTGGGGGCTTGATCCGCTGGATCTCATGGCCGCCAATCCACGGTTGATTGTTTTGCGAGTCAGTGGCTATGGCCAAACCGGGCCTTACCGTGACCGGCCGGGCTTTGGCGTGGTGGCCGAAGCCATGGGCGGTTTGCGCCATTTGAGTGGCGAGCCGGGGCAAACCCCGGTGCGTGTAGGGGTCAGTATTGGTGATACCTTGGCTGCTTTGCACGGCGTGGTCGGTGTCTTGATTGCTTTGCAAGAGCGGCATCGCAGCGGGCAAGGTCAGATCATTGACATGGCCCTTTACGAGGCGGTGTTCAATTGCATGGAAAGTCTGGTGCCAGAATTCAGTGCTTTTGGCGTGGTGCGCGAGCCTGCAGGCAGTGCCTTGCCGGGCATTGCCCCCAGCAACGCTTACCGTTGCACCGATGGCCATGTGTTGATTGCTGGCAACGGCGACAGCATTTTTCGCAGACTCATGCAAGCCATTGACCGCAACGATTTGGGGCAGGCCCCCGACTTGGCCGACAACGCCGGGCGTGTTGCGCGGGTTAAGGTGATTGATGCCGCCATTGAAGCCTGGACCCAGCAACACAGTGTGGTGCAGGTGCTAGCCGTGCTGGAGCAAGCTCAAGTGCCATCGGGCCGCATTTACACCGCGGCCGACATTGCGCAAGACCCCCATTACCAGGCAAGAGACATGTTGTTGCCCACATTGCAGGCCGATGGCACAGAGATGCTTTTGCCCGGCGTGGTGCCCAAGCTGTCGCGCACCCCAGGACGTTCGCGCCAGCCCGCGCCCATGGCTGTGGGGCAAGACAGCGAGGCCATTTTGAAAGAAATGGGGCTGACCCCTGAACAGATCAATACACTCAAAACACAAGGCATCGTGGCATGAACACCCATTCCGCATCAGTTGCGCAAGAGACAACTTCAAGAATCTATTTCAACGAAGTGGTCACGCGGGACGGGTTTCAAAACGAATCCGTTTTCATCGAAACAAATGACAAAGTGGCCTTGATCGATGCCATGAGCGAATGTGGTTACGCCAAGATTGAGGTGACCTCGTTCACCTCGGCCAAGGCCATTCCCATGTTGCGCGATGCCGAGGCCGTGATGCAACGCGTTCGCCGTGTGGCAGGCGTTGAATACAGTGTGTTGGTGCCCAATGTGCGCGGGGCCGAGCGAGCGCTGGAGTGTCGGCCGGACGAGTTGAACCTGGTCATGTCTTGCTCTGAAAGCCACAACTTGGCCAACTTGCGCATGGCACGCCCGCAAAGTTTGCAAACCTTACTGGACGTGGTTGGGCATGTGCAACAGGCCAAACCCGTGCATCCGGTCGCCATCAATGTCTCTTTATCCTGCGTTTTTGGCTGCCCGATTGAGGGCGCCGTGCCACTGGCCGTGGTGCAGCAATTGGTGCAAACCTTTGTCGATGCAGGGGTTCGCGGCATCACTTTGTGTGACACCACGGGCATGGCGCACCCGGCGCAAGTGCAGCGGGTGTGCGATTGGGCCTTGCAAGCGCACCCCCAACTGCAGGTGACTTTGCACTTTCACAACACCAGAGGTATGGGGCTGGCCAATGTGTTGGCCGCAGTCCAGTCGGGCGTTCGCCGGTTTGATGGCTCGTTGGGGGGCTTGGGCGGTTGCCCCTACGCGCCCGGCGCCACGGGCAATATTTGCAGTGAAGATGCGCTGCACATGTTGCAGGCCATGGGGTTTGACACCGGGGTCAGCTTGCCGCGTCTGCTGCCGTTGGCCCGTGCCTTGCCCGACTTGGTGGGGCATGCCTTGTCGGGCCAAGTGGCCAAGGCTGGCGTGACGGAAGACCTTCACCCGATGCCGTGCACCCCTTGAATCTCAGCCCTGCACACCCCGGCGATACCGACCGATCTCTAACTGACACACTCGAAAGCCTCCCCCATGATTGACCACTTAGACCACTTGGTTCTGACCACCTTTGACGAAGCGAAATGTGTTGATTTTTATACCCGCGTGATGGGCATGCAGCTCGAATCTTTTGTAGGCGGCACGCCACCCGTGACCCGCAAGGCGTTCAAGTTCGGACAGCAAAAAATCAACCTGCATGTGCGCGGTCACGAATTTGAGCCCAAAGCCCATGTGCCGGTACCGGGCGCATTGGATTTGTGTTTTATTGCCAAGCAGCCCTTAGTTCAAGTGATAGAACACCTCAAGGCTTGCGAGTGGCCGATTGTTGAGGGGCCGGTGTTGCGCACCGGAGCGACGCAAAAAATTCGCTCGGTGTATGTGCGCGACCCTGATTTAAACCTCATCGAAATATCTGAATTGGTTTGAACGGGGGGGATGGATGTCCCGCTCAAACCTCAAGTCTTGAATCAATCGGCGTAAGTGCCCGCGCTGCGGATCACGCCACCCAAACGGTCTGTTTCGGCTTGCAGCCAGGTTTTCAGGCCTTGCGGCGTGCGTTTGGCTTCTGGCACCACATCGGCACCCAAGTCTTTCATGCGGGCCTGAAATGCGGCATTGTTCAAACCTGCGCGAACCGCCCCGTTCAGCTTGTCAATGACCGCAGCGGGTGTGCCCTTGGGGGCATAAACACCGTGCCAAACCACCATCTGGAAACCCTTCATGCCTTGCTCATCCATGGTGGCTTGGTCAGGCATGGCGGGGATGCGGTTGAGTGTGGTCACCCCATACATTTTCACCGTGCCGGCCTTGATGTGGCTGGTGGTGTTGGTGGTTTGGTCGCATAGCAAATCGACCTGGCTGCCCAGCAAAGCGTTCAGAGCAGGGGCCGTGCCATTGAATGGGACGGTTTGAAAGTCGGTGCCTAAGGCTTGGCGAAACAACAAGCTGCACAGGTGCGACACAGCGCCCAAACCGGCATGGGCCACGTTGATCTTTTCGGCATTGGCTTTCAGATAGGGCACCAGTTCCTTCAGGTTGTTGGCGGGCAAATCTTTGCGGCCAATCAAGGTCATGGGCACATCCACCACCTGGCTGATGTATTCAAAGTCTTGCAGCGGTGCAAACGGCAGCTTACGGTACAGAGCGGGCGCGGTGGCCATGCCGTTGTGGTGAATCAACAGGGTGTAACCATCGGGCGCAGATTTGGCCACATGGTTGGCAGAAATGGTGCCGCCTGCGCCAATTTTGTTTTCGACCACCACGGGTTGCCCCAAATGGGTTGTCATGACGGCGGCCAGCGAGCGCGCCACCACATCGGTGGGCCCCCCCGCAGCAAACGGCACCACCAAAGAAATGGGTTTGGTCGGAAAGCTTTGCGCTAAAGCGCCGCCCATTAATGCCATGCTGGCGGCTGCGCCCAGCATCGTGCGGCGTAAGATTTTTGTAGTTTTCATGGTGGTTGTCTCCTGAGGGTTGTGGTTAAAGTAAAAAAGCCGCATTAAAAAACCGTTTAGATACGGCGCAGTAGCCGCTTGGCCCGTTCTAATACCGGGGTGTCGACCATCTGTCCGTCCATGCGAAATGCGGCACCCGCATGGTTTTGCGCCATTTGCAGCACCCCCTGCGCCCATTCAATCTCTTGGGCGCTGGCTTGGAAGCTCGCATGCACGGCCGCAATTTGCTTGGGGTGAATGCACATTGCGCCATGCCCCCCTTGGGCGCGAGCCCATTGCAAACCGTCTTGCCAAGCTTGATGGTCTTCAATCAGGGCAATGGAGCAGGGCAGGGCATAGGCCAACAGATCGCCAGCGCGCGCTGCACGAATCACGGCTTGTGCGGGGGCTTGTAACAGTGCCGGACTGGGCGCTGCGCCCATGGCCGCAGAAAAATCTTCGGTTCCCAGTGCCAGCGCCTTCACGCGGGGTGCCACGGCCAGGCGCATCAGTCGCTCGTAGCCGATCATGCGCGGGTGTTCCACCAAGGCGACAGCAAACAGATCACGGGGCGCACCTAAGCTGTTCAGGGCCTCATCGATGGCATCCAGCAAACCAGGGTGTTCTGCTTTGGGCCATACAAAGGCATCGGCTTGGGCTTGAACCAAAGCCCGCAGGTCATCTGCCAAGTGCAGCACATCGTGGTTTAAGCGCACCCATGCAGGCAGACCAGCGGCGTGAGCGCCTTGCACCATGGCAGGTAAATTGTTTCGCGCTTGGTTTTTGGACGCGGGCGCGACGGCGTCTTCCAAATCAAATATCAATGCATCTGCGCCGCTGGCACAGGCTTTTTGCAGACGGTCGGGGCGGTCAGCAGGCACAAACAAGGGGGCCCGAGCGTGTGTCCAAGCAAGGCAATTCCAGCTCATAAATGAGGCTTTCGGGGCAACGTGCGGTGCCGCATTTGAATTAGACAGGCCTTCATCAGGTTTATTTCCAAACAGCCTCAGCTTGCATGCTCACCACGCCATCGTCGCGGTGCACCCATAAATTCAGGCCACCTTCAGTTGCTTGTGCGTGGTAGTGCAGGGCAGTGTCCAACGTGGCTGCCTGCAAACCCCGGTAAGAAAAACGGCGAAGTATTTTTTGCCCTTGTTCATGGCCCACATCGTGTGCCAGAGCGGCCAACAGCGTAGCGTTCAGGGGCCCATGAATCACCAGGTTGTCATAGCCCTCCACCTGACGGCAATAGTCCTGGTCGTAATGAATCCGGTGTCCATTAAAAGTCAAGGCCGAGTAGCGAAACAGCATGGTCGTGTCGGGGCGGCACTGGCGCTGCCACTGCCCGGGCGCAGGGGGCGTGGACTGCCCTTGCTTTTGTGTCTGAGTGGGCGAGGGTGGAGGCGAGGGGTTTTTGTAGACGATGTCGTGCTCTTCCCGCAAAGCCCGCGCGCCGTCTTGCCACACCTCATGCTCAACCGTGACAAACACCAGATCGCCACTGCGACCTGATTTGTGTTCAACAGAGATGACTTGAGAGCGTTTTTCGGCCGGTTCGTCCAGTCGCAGAGGTGCAAAAAATTCCAATCGGCCACCTGCCCACATGCGGTTGGCCAGCGGTACGGGGGGCAAAAAGCCACCTCGTGCCGGATGTCCGTCGCGCCCCAATTGTTCGGGCGTTAAGCCTTCCAAAAAGTAAACCCAGTGCCACAGCGGCGGCAAAGGGTCATGGGCTTGAAGTTGCTCGGGGTTTTGGCCCAGTGTGGCGGCCATCAATCGCGCGTGCCGAAGGCTCAGGGTATCGGTGCTGGTTTGTTGACGGCCCACCCATTGGCGCAGGTGCGTCAGGTCAATGGTTTCAGGAGAGTTCATGGCTAAAAATCAAAAAATTGGGGGTGCGGTGTTCAAACGCCAAACTCTTCGCGCAAGGCCTGGCTGTGCTCACCCAATCGGGGAACCGGGCGAAACTGCCCTGAATCCCAGGGGCTGCGTGCGGGTGGTGCCACCATTTCCAGTGTTTGCCCTTGCACATCCATGGGCCATGTTCGCAGCGCAGGGTGTTTGATCAAATCGGCTACCTCGCGAACCTGCCCGTAGGCAATTTGGGCGGTGTTCAAGGCTTTTTCTAGCGCGGCCCAGCTTTGTTGGCCCATGCGCTCGGCCACCAAACCATCCACCAACGCCCGATTGGCGACCCGCAGGGCGTTGGTGGCCATGCGCTCGTCGTTCGCCGCCTCGGGTGCGCTCAGCACTTGGTTGCAAAGCCTGGCCCATTCACGGTCGTTTTGGATGCTGATGACCACGCGCACGCCATCGTGGCTCACGAATCCACCATAAGGTGCAATCGACGGATGGGCCAAACCGGCAGGGCCCGGCGCGCCAGCCCCATAACGCTCGTGCACATAGGGCACGGTCATCCAGTCGGCGGCACCGTCAAACAACGACACCGAAACGGCACTGCCCAGCCCCGTGCGATGGCGCAACAGCAACGCATTCAGAATGGCGCTGTGGGCGTTCATGCCCGCCCCAATGTCGCACACCGACACCCCAATGCGCCCCGGCTCTCCCGGGCTGCCGCTCACACTGACCAAACCCGATTCGCATTGCACCAATAAATCGTAGGCTTTCAGGTCACTGGCAGCATGGCCCTCACCGTAACCGCTGATGTCACAGGTAATCAGGCGGGGGTAGCGTTGTCGCAAGTCTTCGCTGCCAAAACCCGCGCGCGTCAGGGCGCCGGGGGCCAGGTTTTGCACAAACACATCGGCTTTGGCCAACAAGCGGTGCAGCAATTCGGCGTCGGGGGCTTGTTTGTAGTCCAGCACCAGCGACTCTTTGCCCCGGTTGGTCCAGACAAAATAAGACGCTTCGCCCGCAGCGGCATGGTCATAACCCCGGGCAAAGTCGCCCTCGGGGCGCTCAATTTTGATGACCCGCGCACCCGCATCGGCCAATCGGCAAGTGGCTAAAGGTGCGGCAACCGCTTGCTCAATGCTGACCACCAAAATACCCGAAAGCGGCAGGTCGGCAGAAGTCAGCGAATCGTTGGATTGAAGTAATGACATGGGCGCATCTTGCCAAGAGTTGCGGCATCAGACCAGTGCCATTTTTCAAGTTAAGCTTTCGGCTATGACGAAACCTTGGAAGCCGGGTCGCTACGACCTCATTGATTTGCGTGTTTTTGCGGCAGTGGCACAAAACGGCACCGTGCTGGCTGCGGCCAGCCAATGCCATTTGGCCCCGTCCTCGGTCAGCCAACGCATTACCCAGCTGGAGCAGTCCCTGGGCGTGCAACTGTTTGAGCGCCATGCCCGTGGCTTGCGCCTGACCTCGGCGGGGCAAGTCATGTTGGCGCATGTGCACCGGTGTACCGCCACGCTTGAGCAAATGCATGCCGACTTGGCCCCCTATGCAACCGGGGTGCATGGGCACGTTACGGTGTTGGCCAACAGCAACGCCATCGCCTCGTTTTTGCCCAGCGACATGAAAAGCTTTTTGCTCGACCATCCTCATGTGCGCGTGTCTCTGCAAGAGCGCCTGAGCATGGAGATTGAGCAAGAGGTGTTGCAAGGGCGGGCCGAACTCGGCATCGTGGCCCGATCCCATGCCATCCCTGAACTGGACTGGACACGCTACCGACAAGACGAATTGGTGCTCATTGCTTCACCGGGACACCTCTTTATGCAGCCACTTTTAACCACGGGGGACAAGCCGTCAGCCGTGCGTTTTGCCCAGTGCTTGGACCACCCCTTTGTTTGCCTGCCCGAAGGCTCGGCCATTCACACCTTTGTCATGAACCAAGCCAGACAGTTGGGCAGGCAACTCGATGTGCGGGTCCGCGTGGCAGGCTATCCGGCAGTGATTGACATGGTGGCTGCAGGGGTTGGTTTGGGGGTAGTGCCCCGCACCATGGTGCGCGATGCCTCAGTACAGATCCTCACTTTGGACGAACCCTGGGCCGTGCGCAGCCTGTATTTGTGCCGCCACCCCGAGCGGCCTTTGAGCCCTTATGGGGATTTGCTGTTCAACCATCTGAAAAACGTGGGTTCTAAACACTAGCTCCACGCGGCCCGAAACGCGTGTCATCAGGGGTTTTTTCCGTATTGGATACGCGATTCCCCGGCTAAAATAGCCGGTTTTGCGGTCAGCCCCAGTCAGCGGCCCCGGCAACGTGTTTTTTTTCTGTCTCTTTACAAGGTCACCCTGTGTCCCTGCACCTCACGACTTTCGAAGGCGGCAACGCCCTCAGCGACTTCCGTATTGCCCAACTTTTGCCCCGTCTGGCAGAAATTTCACCTCAAATTTTGGGTATTTCGGCCCGATTTGTGCACCTTGTGGCCACTCTAGAGCCTCTTTCGGTTGATCGCCAGCAAACCCTGGAGGCGCTTTTGACCTATGGCGAGGCCTATACCGGCCCGACCGATGGACCCGTGATTGTGGTCAGCCCGCGTTTAGGCACCGTTTCGCCTTGGGCCTCCAAAGCCACCGACATTGCCCACAACTGCGGTTTTGACCTTCGCCGTGTAGAGCGACTCACCGAATACCGTTTGGTCATGAAGTCTGGCCTGCTGGGTACCGCCAAACTCACACCCGAGCAATTGGGACAGGCTGCAGCAGTGCTGCACGACCGCATGACCGAATCGGCCATGCCCGGCCGCGCTGAAGCGGCCGCATTGTTTACCGCGCTTGATGCCGCCCCCATGGACCATGTGGATGTGCTGACGGGTGGCCCGGATGCAGGCAAACAAGCGCTGGAATCGGCCAACAAAACTTGGGGCCTGGCGCTGGCAGAAGACGAGATCGACTACTTGGTCAAAGCCTTCAGCGGCTTGCAGCGCAACCCGACCGATGTTGAGTTGATGATGTTTGCGCAGGCCAACAGCGAGCACTGCCGCCACAAAATCTTCAATGCCGAGTTCACCATCGACGGCGTGGCCCAGCCCAAAAGCCTGTTCGGCATGATCCGCAACACCCACCAACTGAGCCCGCAGCACACCGTGGTGGCGTATTCAGACAACGCCTCGGTCATGGAAGGTCGAGTAATTGAGCGTTTTGTGGCGCGTCCGGCAGAGCAGGGCGCGGCCTATCAAGCTGAACCCGCCCTGCACCATGTGCTCATGAAGGTGGAAACGCACAACCATCCCACTGCTATTTCGCCGTTTCCTGGTGCCTCTACAGGGGCGGGCGGCGAGATTCGAGACGAGGGCGCCACCGGGCGCGGCTCCAAACCCAAGGCCGGTTTGTCCGGCTTTACCGTGTCCAAACTCTGGGGTGGCTGGTCTGACCAAGCGGGTGGCAAGCCCGAGCAAATCGCCAGCCCCTTGCAAATCATGACCGAAGGGCCCTTGGGCGGCGCTGCTTTCAACAACGAATTTGGTCGCCCCAACCTGCTGGGCTACTTCCGCGAATACGAACAAACCGTGGACGGCGTGGTGCGCGGCTACCACAAGCCCATCATGATTGCGGGCGGTCTGGGCCAGATTGATGCCGACCAAACCCAAAAAATCCTGTTCCCTGCGGGCAGTTTGTTGATCCAGTTGGGTGGCCCCGGCATGCGCATCGGCATGGGGGGCAGTGCGGCCAGTTCCATGGCTACGGGCACCAATGCCGCCGAACTGGACTTTGACTCGGTGCAGCGCGGCAACCCCGAAATCGAGCGCCGAGCCCAAGAGGTCATCAACCATTGCTGGGCGCAAGGCTCGGCCAACCCGATCTTGGCCATTCATGACGTGGGCGCAGGTGGTTTGTCCAACGCCTTCCCCGAACTCACCAACGACGCAGGCCGTGGCGCTCGCTTTGACTTGCGCGCCGTGCCCCTGGAGGAGTCGGGTCTGGCACCCAAAGAAATCTGGTCCAACGAAAGTCAAGAGCGTTATGTGCTGGCCATTGCGCCCGATTCGTTGGCGCAATTTCAGGCCTTTTGCGAGCGCGAACGCTGCCCGTTTGCCGTGGTAGGCGTAGCCACCGAAGCACGCCAACTGCAGTTGGTCGATGCAGGCCAAGAAAGTCCGGTCGACATGCCCATGGACGTGTTGCTGGGCAAGCCCCCCAAAATGCACCGCGAAGTACAAACCGTGCAACGCCAATCCCCGGCCATGAACCTCACGGGGGTCAACTTGCAGCAAGCCGTGATCGATGTGCTGAGCCACCCGACCGTGGCCTCTAAGCGCTTCCTTATTACCATTGGCGACCGCTCTGTGGGCGGCCTCACGCACCGCGACCAAATGGTCGGCCCTTGGCAAGTGCCCGTGGCCGACGTGGCCGTCACCTTGGCCGACTACTCAGGCTTTGCGGGCGAAGCCATGAGCATGGGCGAACGCACACCCTTGGCTTCTTTGAACGCTGCGGCCTCTGGCCGCATGGCGGTGGCCGAGGCCATCACCAACTTGCTGGCAGCGCCTATTGAACTGCCGCGCGTCAAGCTGTCGGCCAACTGGATGGCCGCCTGTGGCGAACCCGGTGAAGACGCTGCTTTGTATGAAACCGTCAAGGCCGTTGGCATGGAACTGTGCCCGGCCCTGGGCATCTCGATCCCGGTGGGCAAAGACAGTTTGTCCATGCGCACGCAGTGGACGGTGCCCAAGGGTGGTTCGGGTTCGGGTTCGGGAACAGACACCGAAACCCGCAAAGTCACCTCCCCCGTGAGCCTGATCGTGACCGCCTTTGCCAGCCTGGCCGATGTGCGCGGCACCCTGACCCCGCAACTGGACGCGCAAACCGACGACACCAGTTTGTTACTGATCGACTTGGGGCAGGGCAAAAACCGCATGGGTGGCAGCGTGCTGGGCCAAGTGCTGGGCCAGTTTGGCGACCAAGTGCCCGATCTGGACGACCCGCAAGCGCTGGTCAGCTTGGTCAAAGCCATCAATATCTTGCGCGCGCAAGGCCAAATACTGGCCTACCACGACCGCAGCGATGGTGGCCTGTTGGCCGCTGTGGCCGAAATGGCCTTTGCAGGCCATGTGGGCGTGGCCCTCAATGTAGACATGTTGGTCACCGAGGGCGACGGCATCTCGGACAGCCGCGCCGACCATGGCGACGCCAAAAACTGGGCCGGCCAAGTCAGCGCCCGTCGCGACGAACTCACCCTCAAAGCCCTGTTCAACGAAGAACTGGGTGTGGTGATTCAGGTGCGCACATCTGAACGCAACGCCGTGATTCAGACCCTGCGCGAACACGGCTTGTCCAAACACTGCCATGTGATCGGCAAAACCCGCCCTCGTCAGTCCACCATTGCCAAAGGCGTGGACCAACTGAGCGTGTGGCGCGACACCAAAGAAGTGTTTGCCGCCAAACTGGAAGACCTGCACCAAGTGTGGGACAGCGTGAGCTGGAAGATTTGCCAGCAACGCGACAACCCTGCCTGCGCCGATGCCGAACACGCCGTCACGGGCCGGGCCACTGACCCGGGCATGCATGTGTCGCTGGCCTTTGACCCGGCGCACAACGTGGCCGCACCGTACCTGAATCTGGCTAAACCCAAAGTGGCCATCCTGCGCGAGCAAGGCGTCAACTCGCATGTGGAAATGGCTTACGCCTTTCACAGCGCCGGTTTTGAGGCGCACGACGTCCACATGACCGACCTGCAAACCGGTCGTGCCCAATTGGCCGACTTCAAAGGCCTGGTGGCCTGCGGTGGTTTCAGCTACGGCGACACCCTGGGTGCGGGCATTGGGTGGGCACGCAGCATCACCTTCAACCCGGTACTGGCCGATCAGTTCAAAGGCTTCTTTGCCCGCCAAGACACCTTTGGTCTGGGCGTGTGCAACGGGTGCCAAATGTTTGCCGAATTGGCCGACATCATTCCCGGCGCACAACACTGGCCCCGCTTCACCACCAACCTGAGCGAACGCTTTGAGGCCCGTTTGTCGATGGTCGAAGTGCTTGAATCCCCCAGTTTGTTTTTGCAAGACATGGCCGGCAGCCGTCTGCCGATCACCGTGGCGCACGGCGAAGGTTTTGCCAACTTCAAGCACCGTGGCAACGCGGCCCAAGCCCTTGCCGCCATGCGCTTTGTGGACAACCACGGCGTGGCCACCGAGCAATACCCGTTCAACCCCAACGGCAGTGCGGGGGGATTGACCGCAGTAACCACGGCCGATGGCCGCTTCACGGCCATGATGCCGCACCCCGAACGTGTTTTCCGCAACGTGCAAATGAGCTGGACGGACCTTGCCAAGTCAGGCGGCATCAGCGCCAACAGCCCATGGCTGCGGGTCTGGCAAAACGCCCGCAAGTGGGTGGCGTGAAGTGTTGACTGCATGAACTCCAAAATCCCGGCGCAGTGGTTTCCCCCCTCGCAACTTGCTTTTTATTTTGACCAAGGCGCTTGGTCACGCGGCACCACCCTGTATTTGCAAAACAAGGTGTTGTCGGCCCAACTGATTCCAGATGGAGAGGGTTGGCGCTTGCATGGTCAAGTCGATGGTTCCGAAGCCATGCCTTACTCGGTCAATGCCGAATTGCGCGTCAGTGCCTCGGGCAACGTGAGCGACTGGCGCAGCGGCTGCACCTGCCCCGTGGGACGCTATTGCAAACACGGCGCGGCCTTGGGCATTTTTGCCTCCAGACAAGGCCTAACGCTGCTCGACGAATGGGGCGCAGAGGGGCCGACAACCGAGGTGCAAGAGCGCCGGGATGAGATGGAAAAAGAGCGCGCCCTCAGCCACGCCGAATACCAAGTTCGTGAATGGCTGACCCGTTTAGAAAACGCCAACGGGCCGCAAACCATCCGCTTGCCGGGCAGTTCGCAGGATCAGTTCATTTTTGTCCTGTCTTGTGTTCACTCGGGGCACAAGCCGGTGTTTCACCTCACGGTCAAACGGGCCTCGCAAAAACGCAATGGCGAATGGGGTAAGCCCAAAAAATTGACCAGCGAACCCTATCCACACGACCCCATCTGGCAAAGTGCCAGCCCTTTAGACCGGGGCATTTTGGACCTCATGAAGGCCTGCCCGTCGACCAACAGCTTCAGTTATTACGGCTTTCAAAGTGCGGTGGTGCTGAAAGGCATGCCGGGTCAGTTGTTGCTCAAAATGTGCAGCGAAACCCAGCGATTGGTGTCTGACGATGGGCTTTTGCCGCTGAAATGGAGCGATGCCACGCAAGCTCTGGTGGGCTCGTGGCAAGAGGTCAAAGGCGAGAACCATCTGCCCGATGGCTGGAAATTGGTCATGCAGCCCGCGCGTGCCGGGGTGGTGTATGGCCTGAACGATCCGCCGTTTTACATAGACAGCGTGGGTGGTTTTTGCGGCCCGCTCGACACGCTGGGCTTCAGTACCAGCGAACTGCTGGTGCTGGCCAGCTCCCCGGTCATGCCCGAAAGCGTGGCCTTCAAGTTTCAGCACCAGTTGGTGGAGCGACTGGGCCCGGTGTCGCTGCCTCCGGTGATTCAGAAAATGCCGGAAATCAAGGGCATCAAGCCCCGTGGCGTGTTGGATATTGCCGCCGCCCATGCCAGCGAACGCGATCAGCAAGGGCTGTTTCTGGCGGAGTTGAACTTTGACTACGCAGGCCGCAAGGGCTATTGGCCTGGCCCCCAAAGCCGCGTCATGTTAGGCGAGGGCACGCAAGCCTGCTTGCTAGAACGCGACCTGGCCACCGAGTCTGAAATTTGGCAAACCCTCACCGCGCTGGGTTTTGAGGTGCGCACAGGCAGCCTGTTGCGTTTGACGCCCCACCTGTCACAACAACGCTGGCTCGAATGGCTCGAATCCGACTTCGCCATCCTGCGCGAAGCCGGTTTTGTGGTCAACTTTTTCGCCGAATCCAAGCAATGGCTGCGCCAGGCGGACGACATACACATCGACCTGTCGAGTGACGAAGAATCACCCGACACCTCGCCGTGGTTCGACTTGTCTTTGGGCATGGACATTGACGGCCAACGCGTCAACATCTTGCCCTGGGTGCCCACGATTTTGTCGGCCTTGAGCAGGATTCGCAGCGCGACCCCAGAGGGTGAAACGCCGCAGTTTCCCCCGTTTTTGTATCTACCAGACCTGCAAGGTGAGGGCTTTGTCAAACTGCCAACCGCCAAAATCGAACCTTGGCTGAACACCCTCATGGAGCTGGTCTCTGAGCGGGGACGCGACTGGAATGGTGACGAACTGCGTTTGTCGCGGCTGGACGCTCTGCGCACCGCAGCCTCGCTGGGCGAGGGCGTTTCTTGGGCTGGGGCCAAAAGTTTGTTGCCCCTGTTGCAACAAATGCGTGGGCAAGACCAACTGCCCAATGTGCCCGTACCCGCCAGCGTGCAGGCCACTCTGCGCCCTTACCAGCAACAAGGCCTGAACTGGTTGCAGTTTTTGCGCCAGCACCATTTGGCGGGCATATTGGCCGACGACATGGGCTTGGGCAAAACCTTGCAAACGCTGGCCCATATTCAGACTGAAAAGGACGCCGGACGCCTCAAGCACCCAGCCCTGATCGTGGCCCCTGTCAGCTTGTTGGGCAACTGGCAACGCGAGGCGGCCCGCTTTTGCCCGGGCTTGCGCACACACATTCACCACGGCCTGAGCCGCCATGTGTCTGTCACGGACCTGATTGAAAACGACATCGTGCTCACGCCGTACTCTTTGGTGCACCGCGACCGCGATTTGTGGCTCAGCAGCGAATGGCACATGCTGGTGTTGGACGAAGCTCAAAACATCAAAAACGCCAATACGCACGCCGCGCAAGTGGTGGGCGAGATCCCCGCCACGCACCGACTCTGCCTGTCTGGCACACCCATGGAAAACCACTTGGGCGAACTCTGGAGCCTGTTTCACTTCTTGATGCCCGGCTTTTTGGGCAGTCAAAAGCGCTTTGGGGAACTCTTTCGCAACCCGATAGAGCGTCAGGGCAACGGCGAAAAGATGGACCAATTGCGCAAGCGCATTACCCCGTTCATGCTGCGCCGCACCAAAAACGTGGTGGCCAGCGAACTGCCCCCCAAGATCGAAACCCTCATGCCTGTGCCGCTGCAAGGCAAACAGGCCGATCTGTACGAAACCATCCGCTTGGGCATGGAAAAAACCGTGCGCGATGCCCTGAACTCGCAAGGGCTGGCCAAATCGCAAATCACCATCCTGGACGCCTTGCTCAAGCTGCGCCAAGTGTGTTGTGACCCACGCTTGCTCAAGATTGCCGGGGCCGACCAAGTTCCCGAATCCGCAAAAATGGAGCAACTGCTCGACATGCTGCCCGAGATGGTGGCCGAGGGACGCAAAATTTTGCTGTTCTCGCAGTTCACCCAAATGCTCAGCCTGATCGAGCAAGAACTGCCCCGCCTGGGCATTCCGTGGGTCAAGCTCACCGGGCAAAGTAAGAACCGCGACGACCTGATTGACCAATTCACCAGCGGCCAAGTACCCCTGTTCCTGATCAGCCTCAAAGCTGGGGGCGTGGGCTTGAACCTGCCCCAGGCCGACACCGTGATCCACTTTGATCCGTGGTGGAACCCGGCCGTGGAAAACCAAGCCACCGACCGCGCCCACCGCATCGGGCAAACGCAAAGTGTCTGGGTGGTCAAACTGGTGGCACAAGGCACCATCGAAGAACGCATGCTGGCCCTACAAGACCGCAAAGCCCAACTGGCCCTCGACATGTACTCGGGATCGGTGCAACGCAAAGAGCCGCTATTTGGCGAATCTGACTTGGCCGAATTGTTCAAGCCATTAGGGTGAAGGGTAAATCGGGCCTTGCACTGGCGTGCAGCGAGGTTCAATATGGCTTTTTTACCAAGGATTGACCATGGCCATCACCGTTAAATTGCCGGACACTGAATAACGCATTGCTTCAGCGCTGTGCCCAAGAAGGTCGCAGCCGGAGCGATGTCTTGCGCGCCGCCCTCACGGCCTATCTGGCGCAAGCCCCCAGCGCAGCATATGCCTGGTCCTTGGGGGTGGAGGTGTTTGGGCGTTATGCCGGACCAAGCGATTTGGCCGAAAACCGCTGATCTGAATGTGAATTTTTTCAACTCAAACGGTATCAACGCGCTAGAACCTTCAGATCACGGTTGGCTCATTAATTTTAAGAAAAACATGCCTTTTGGACCCAATAATGGGTAGTTTAGGCAATTTTTGGCATGAATCGGGTTGATTCATGGTTTAAAAATGGTTATATTTTGGTTTTAAAGTGTTTTTAATCATCAAAACCAAAACTCAGGAGTTAGAAGTGATCGGACCTAATACAAAGGCTCAAGGTGGGTTTTCGCTGTTTGACACTGTTCCCCAAGATTTCATGGGTTTTGGCCTGGGGGAGGCCTTTAACGCCAAATTGGTTCAGACTTTTATAGGCCTCAATAAAGAAGACGTTGCGCGTTTGGCTGATGTATCGCCTAAATCAGTCCGTTTTGACATGGCCATGCCCGAACCTGTACGAGAGCGTCTGCAAGAGATCGCCATCAGCATCAATTGGGTGGCCAAGGTGTTTCAGGGCGATGTGGACAAAACCCTTGCCTGGTTTGAGACGCGCAACCCCTTACTTGGAGACATTTCACCAAAGGAAATGATTCGTTTGGGTTGGTTCGAGCGTTTACGCAGCCACATATTGGCGTCTTTGCAAGATCAGGGTACAAGCCTTGCAGGTCAAACTCGTCCACTGGATGACGCCACGGCCAAAGCGGTCAAACAGTTTCGTGCAAGGATAGAAACGATTTTTCCGACCAAAGAGGTGATTGTGTATGGCAGCCGAGCACGCGGTGATCACCGTCCGGACAGCGATGCCGATGTGGCGGTGTTGCTCGAAGGCGAACACCAGCGGTTTTTGGATACCAAGTTGAAATTGTCGGATGCCGCGTATGACGTTTTGCTCGAAACGGGTATCAATATTTCACCTCTGCCGGTCTGGATGGATGAGTGGGAACAGCCAGCGACTTACATCAACCCGGCCTTGTTGGCGAATATTGCCCGTGATGGGATACGGGTTTGATGCAGTCCAAGTCCGCTGTTTCCTTGCTTGGCAAAGCCACGCAGGCCCTGACATCAGCACGCGTTTTGCTCGACTTGGGGGATGTTGATGGCGCCTGCAACCGCGCCTATTACGCGATGTTTGACGCAGCACAAGCGGCCTTGCTGATGTCTGGGGTGCCAACACCCGATGCTTTGGGCAAAACGCATCGTGGTTTCATTAACACCTTTAGCGCTTATCTGGTCAAAGATGGACCCGTCAGCAAGGAGCTAGGTCGCCAACTGAAGCGAGCAGAACAGATGCGCTTGGTTGCGGATGACAACGGTGAGTCAGTTATGCAGACCGATGCTGCGCGGCTGGTGCTTAGCGCAGAGTTGTTTGTCAATGCGATGCAGAGTTTGTTTTTCAACAACACGGCGTAATGGAGACCGACAGCATACGCAAGTTGATTGATGTGGCCTTGACGCGGGCCAAACAGCTTGCAGCCCTTTTGGTGGTCTAAATCAACGGCTTTTGTATTTGCGCTAAATTGTTAGACGCTGTGACTTCGTCTGTGGGTTTCTGCCCCTGGGTTGGTTCAAACGGTGTTCATTGATTTAAACGCCCACTTCAACAGTTTTTAAGCCCTCTTTTAACTTGGACCTTTTTAATGGCCGCTTCCAGTTTGCTGACCCTGATCGATGACATTGCCACTTTGCTGGACGATGTCGCCACCATGACCAAGGTGGCCGCCCGCCAAAGCGCGGCCGCCGCTGACGATGTGGCGGCCATGACGCAGTTGGCAGCCAAAAAAACGGCCGGGGTATTGGGCGACGATCTGGCCCTTAATGCGCAGCAAGTCACCGGGGTCAAAGCCGACCGCGAGTTGCCCGTGGTGTGGGCCGTGGCCAAGGGGTCTTTGCTCAACAAAGCCATTTTGGTGCCCGCAGCGCTGGCCATCAGTGCCGTGGTGCCCTGGTTAATTACCCCTTTGTTGATGTTGGGGGGCCTGTTTTTGTGCTTTGAGGGGGCCGAAAAACTTTTTCACGCTTGGTTGCACAGCCGGGCCGAAGACGATGCGCACCACACCGAGTTGGTGCAGGCCGTTGCAAACGAAAATTTAGACTTGGTGGCCTTCGAAAAGGACAAGATCAAGGGGGCGGTGCGCACCGACTTTATTTTGTCGGCAGAAATCATTGTCATCAGCTTGGGCACCGTGGCCGCTGCCAGTTTTGCGCAGCAGGTGGCGGTGCTGGTCGGCATCTCCTTGGTCATGACAGTGGGGGTGTATGGCTTGGTGGCCGGGATTGTCAAACTCGACGACGCCGGGCTGTACCTGCTTCAAAAATCAAACGCACTGCTGCAAGCCGTAGGCCGTGGCTTGCTGGCGTTTGCGCCTTGGCTCATGAAAACGCTGTCAGTCTTGGGCACGGCCGCCATGTTTTTGGTGGGTGGCGGGATCTTGCTGCACGGGGTGCCGGCCTTGGGCCATGCGGTCGAAAATTGGGCGCAAGGCATGGCTTGGGGCGGGCCTTTGCTGAGTAATTTGGCCGGAGGTGTCGCAGGTTTGATGGCCGGGGCTGTAGCCGTGGGCTTGCCCCAGGTACTGAAGAAAATCAGGGCTAAGGCCTGAAATCCACGGCTAAAAACCCAAGCCTACAACCAAGCCTACAACCAAGGCTGCTTTCAGAGCGATGCGCTTATGGCCTCAGTGCAAGCCCACCACAGGCCGGGTTTTGTAAAACTGCAACGGGCTTTCAGGCACGGCATTGAGCACTGATTTTTTGATCTTGCCCACCACATGCATTTCGCAGGGTTTGCAGTCAAAGCGCAGGGTCAGCTTTTCTTTGCCATTGATCAGTTGCATCGGTTCGGCCTTCACGGTGCCTTGCACCCCGGTCACGCCTTTGGCCTGTTTGGGGCAGAGGCTGAGGCTAAAACGCACGCAGTGTTTGGTGATCATGAGGCTGACTTCGCCCAATTCTTCCTGGCTTTCGTAGGCGGCATCAATCACCTTGACACCGTGTTTGGCGTAAAAATCGCGCGCTTTTTGGTTGAACACGTTGGCCAGATACGTCAGCGTGTCTTCGGGGTAGGCCACGGGCGGCTGCACGGGCAGGGCACGCGGCAGGCGGTGAAAACCTTGGGCTCGGGCCAATTCCAGGGCCTGCACGGCATCCCGACGCAGCGCATTGAGCTGTGACGGCGGCACAAACCACGGGCGGGACAGCTTGATCTGCATGTCCAGGGGTTCAAACAGTGTGTCGCCCAGTTTGCCTAAGGCTTGCTTGAGTTTGTCTTCGGCTTGGCTGGCATCTTTGGGGGCTTGCCAGGCCATGGGCAGGGCGGCGCTGGCGGCGTGCCCGGCTTCGTCGGTCAAGGTCAGTTGCAGGCCCTTGTCAGTTTCGGCCAGTTGCATCCAAACGCCCATGCGGCGTTCGGCCGACTTTTTGTCCAGCGTGCGGACCCAGCTCATGTCGCGGTTGCGGTTGACTTGCACGCCTTTGCGCAAGTCCTTGAAGCCGTCCATCGGGTCTTTCGGGAATAGCTTCCACACGCCTTTGGCTTTTTGGGCTTCAACACGGTTGATTTGCAAGCCCACCAGTTCCTTTTGCAGGTCGTAGTAGCACAGGCCATCGCCGTTGTGCAGCTCGGCGCTGGGGTCGTCGGTGGTGATTTCCAGGTGGTCGGCAGCCACTTTGTTGACCCAGCCAATGGCTTGGCCCGGGTTTTTGGGGGTGTCAAAAGCGCCAATGTCTTCTTTACGGCCCTGCACAAAGTAGTCGGTGAACTCGCGGTTGAAGTTCTGGTTCGGGTCGGGCGTGAAGCTGAAGGTGGCGCGGCCGTGCGAGGCGGGGGCCAATTCGGGGCGTTCGGCCAACACTTCGTCAAACAATTTGCGGTAATGGGCCGTGATGTTTTTCACATAGGCCATGTCTTTGTAGCGGCCCTCGATCTTGAAGCTGCGGATGCCCGCATCCACCAACTCGCGCAGGTTGTCGCTCTGGTTGTTGTCTTTCATGCTCAGCACATGCTTGTCGTGGGCCACGATGCGGCCTTGCGCATCCTTGACTTCGTAGGGCAGGCGGCAAGCCTGTGAACAGTCTCCTCGGTTGGCGCTGCGGCCCGTGTGGGCATGGCTGATAAAGCATTGGCCGCTGTAGGCCACGCACAGGGCACCGTGCACAAAAAACTCGATTACGGTGCGCTCGGTGTCGATCACGTCGCGAATGGCGCTGATTTGGGGCAGGGTCAGTTCCCGGGCTAATACGATTTGGCTCAGCCCCGCGTCTTGCAAAAACTTGGCTTTTTCGGGGGTGCGGATGTCGGTTTGGGTGCTGGCGTGCAACTGAATGGGCGGCAGGTCGATCTCAAGCAGGCCCATGTCTTGAACGATCAGTGCGTCCACCCCGGCGTCGTACAACTGCCAGGCCAATTTACGGGCGCTTTCCAGTTCGTCGTCGCGCAAGATGGTGTTCATGGTGACGAAGATGCGGCTGTGAAACCTGTGCGCATGCTGCACCAACCTGGCAATGTCTTGCACGCTGTTGTCTGCCGTAGAGCGGGCACCAAATGAGGGCCCTCCTATATAGACAGCATCGGCACCGTGTTGGACGGCCTCAATGCCGATGTCGGCGGTTCGGGCCGGTGCCAGGAGTTCGAGTTGGTGGGCTTGCATGGGTCGGAATTATCCTCAAATAACAAAAACGCGGCCTAGAGCCGCGTTTTTGGAATCAGCCAAAGCTCAAATTACTGAATCTTGGCTTTGCTGCGCAAACCATCTTGGAAAGCGCTGAGTTTTTGCTGCTGCAGTTGCTGCACGATTTGTGGCTTGACTTCTTCCATCTTGGGCAACTGGGCTTCGCGCACGTCGTCTACACGGATGATGTGGAAGCCAAATTGGGTCTTCACAGGCGTGTCGGTCATCTGGCCTTTATCCAATTTGGTCATGGCCGCAGAAAACTCGGGCACATAGCTGGCCGCTGCAGCCCAGTCCAAGTCGCCACCGTTGGCGCCGGAGCCTGGGTCTTTAGAGGCTTTTTTGGCCAGTTCTTCAAAGTTGCCACCTTTTTTGATGTCGGCGATGAGTGCTTTGGCTTCGTCTTCTTTTTCCACCAGGATGTGGCGGGCACGGTATTCCTTGCCACCATTGGCTGCCGCAAACTTGTCGTATTCGGCCTTGACGTCAGCGTCGGTCACCGGGTTCTTTTTCTGGAAATTGGCAAACAACTGACGGATCAGGATGGTTTGACGGGCCAATTCCAACTGGGTTTTGTAATCGTCGGTGGCGTCAAGGCCTTGTTTTCTGGCTTCTTGCATGAAAACTTCGCGGGCAATCAGCTCTTCTTTGATTTGGGCCAGCACTTCGGGTGTCACGGGACGACCTGAAGCCTCCACTTGCTGCTTGAGCGCGTTGACGCGCGATGAAGGCACGGGCTTGCCGTTGACGACGGCCAGGTTTTGGGCCAAGGCGGGAACCGCCAGCAAGGCCACCAGGGCGGCGCTGAGTATTTGCTTTTTCATCATTCTTTTCTCTATGAGGGTCGATCGGTTTGAGTCAGGGTTTTAAAAAAAAGGGGCCGCCACGGTGGGTGACAGCCCGGGTTCAGATCACTTCAATGGCCAGGGCATGAAGCCCTTGGTCAATGAAATCTTGCAGCGCATCATACACAAGGCGATGGCGTTGTACGCGTGACAAAGATGAAAACAAAGGAGTACTGACACACACACGCATGTGGGTGCCCTGACCGCTCTCGTTGGCCCCCACATGACCGGCGTGGGCCGCGCTTTCGTCGATGACCCGAAGCTCTGTGGGTTGCAGGCGCTCCATCAGGCGGGCGTGAATTTGCTCACTCAGTGGCAAAGAGACTGTTTGGCTCGGCGCGTTCATTCTTTTTCAGCCCCATCTTTGGGTAAATATTTGGCGATGTAGATCCCTTGGGCCAGGATGAACACGACCGGGAACACATAGCCCCAAAGCTTGAAGTTGACCCAGTCTTCAGTGCTGAAGTAGTGCGCCACATAAGCATTGATGGCTGCCATGAAAACGCAATAAAGCATCCAAGCCACGTTTAAGCGGTGCCACACCGCAGTAGGCAGTTGCAGTTGTTGGCCCAACAGCATGAACAAAAAGTTTTTCTTCAGCAGTCCGTGCGCCACGGCTAGGGCTATGGCCAGGCCGGAGTAGAGCAGGGTGGGTTTCCACTTGATGAAGCGTTCATCGTGCAGCCCCAGGGTGAGCGCACCAAAGCCCAAAACCAGCACCAGGGTGATCTTGTGCATGGTCTGCAGTTTGCCGTCCATTTTGTAAATCAGCGCGGTTTGCACCACGGTGGCAGCCATCAAAACCGCCGTGGCGGTGTAGATGTCGGCCATTTTGTAAGCCCCAAAAAACAACAATATGGGGAAAAAGTCGATGATGAATTTCATTTAAGGGGTCTAGGTGAGTTGGGCCAATGGCCGCAACCGGGGTCGGTTAGGAAGCCTCGAAGTCTAACGAAGCAGAGTTCATGCAGTAGCGCAGGCCGGTAGGGGCAGGGCCGTCTTCAAAGACATGGCCCAGATGGGCGCCGCATTGGGCGCACACGGTTTCGACCCGGCGCATGCCGTGGCTGCGGTCCACACGTTCTTCAATGGCACCATCTGCCGAGGCCTGAAAAAAGCTGGGCCAGCCGCAGCCTGCATCGAATTTGGTGTCCGACTTGAACAATTCAGCATCGCAGCAGATGCAGCGGTAAATGCCTTTGGCCCAATGGCCTTCGTATTTGCCGGTAAAAGGGCGCTCGGTGGCGGCTTGCCGGGTGACTGCGTAGGCCACCGGTTCGGCATCTTTGGCGGCCAAAAGCGCGCGCCATTCGTCGTCGGTTTTTTGAATTTTGGTCATGATGAACAGCTGATTTCAAGTTGATTCGCCCAATCGGGCGGCAATTCGGCATAGGCCTCAAAGCCGGGATGCTCGTCGAAAGGGGACTTTAGCAAGTTGTGCAGGGTTTCGATTTCAGAAAAGTTGCCCAGTTTGGCCTGCTGGATGGCCGTTTCGGCCAAGTGGTTGCGCAGCACAAACTTGGGGTTGGTGCGCAGCATTTGCACGCCCATGGCGGCAAAATTCTCGCGCCCAGCGCGGGCACTGTAGCGCTCTAACCAGGCCCAAAGTGCGGGCCGATCCAGTACCAAATCGGTCACGGCGGCCCAGTGGGCGGGGTTTATGGAGGTTTCAGGTTGCAGTGTGTGTGCCTTGCCTTGTTGCACCACGGCTTGGCTCAGTTGACGCCAAAACAGCGTGAAATCCACCTGTTCGGTGGCCATGAGTTGCATCAGGTCTTCTACCAGTTGCCAATCGCCCTCGCGCTCTGACTCGGGGGCCAGCGCACCGACAAGGCCCAGTTTGGCGCGCATGGCATCGCCCAAAGCTTGGGGAAACAGGGTTTTGTAGCCCTCCAGCACGGCCAGGGTCAGGTCTTGGTCATCGATCAGCGGGGCAAGCGATTGGGCCAGGCAATACAAGTTCCAGTAGGCCACGTTGGGCTGCCGGCCATAGGCGTAGCGCCCTTGGTGGTCCGAGTGGTTGCAAATATGCCCAGGATTGAAACCGTCCATGAACTGGAAAGGGCCGTAATCGAGCGTCAGGCCCAGCAGGCTCATGTTGTCGGTGTTCATCACGCCATGGCAAAACCCCACAGCTTGCCACTGGGCCAGCAGTTTGGCGGTGCGTTCTTGCACCACATCCAGCAAGGCCGCATACACGTTGCCCTGCCAAAGCACGGCGCGTTCATGGCATTGGGGCAGGTGGTGCGCAATGGCGTGGTCGGCCAGTGCCCGCAAACTCTCGGTGTCGCCTTGGGCCGAGAAATGCTCAAAGTGGCCAAAGCGCAAAAAACTGGGGGCCACGCGCGCCACCACGGCGGCGGTTTCAATTTCTTCGCGGCGCACGGGCTCGGGCGAGGCGACCAGGCTCAAGGCACGGGTGGTAGGGATACCCAGACCGTGCATGGCTTCGCTGCACAAATACTCCCGGATGCTGGAGCGCAGCACGGCGCGGCCATCTCCACCACGCGAATAGGGGGTGCGGCCTGCGCCTTTGAGCTGAATTTCTTGCGGACCTTGCGCCGACGCCGCTTCGCCCAACCAAATAGCGCGGCCGTCGCCCAGTTGCCCGGCCCATTGTCCAAATTGGTGCCCGCTGTAGACCGTGGCCATGGGCTCAGATCCCACCATGAGGGCATTGCCTGCCAGCGCATGCAGGTGTTCGTCGTCAAAAATCTCATCCGGCCAAGCCAGTTCGGCCCGCAACACTTCATTTTTGGCGGCCCAACGGGGTGCTGCCAGGGGTGTGGGGTGCAAAGCTGTAAAAAACCGGGGGCCCAGCGCCTTGAAGCGGTGTGTCCACTCCAATACAGACGGTTCAGCGGCGGTGGCGGCAGTGTTCGGGGGGGATAAATCCATAGGGCTTGATTGTCACGCTCTTGACAAGTGCCCGGGGTTTTACGGGTTTTTGGGCAAGGGGCGCGGGGTCTCGGGTGCACAATGTTTTTTTGACGACACCCCCTAAAACACCCGACAGGAGACACCCATGCTGGGATTGATGCAACAGCAATCATTGCTGATTTCTTCCATGATTGACTTTGCCGAGAAGCACCACGGCGACAGCGAAGTGGTTTCACGCCGCGTAGAAGGCGATGTGCACCGATCCAATTGGTCCAAAGTGGCCAGTCGATCGCGCCAGGTGGCCAATGCACTGGATGCGCAAAAAGTGCCGCAGGGTGCGCGCATTGCCACGCTGGCCTGGAATGGGTACCGCCATTTGGAGTTGTACTTTGGGGTGAGCGGTTCGGGTCGGGTGCTGCACACCATGAACCCACGCCTGCATCCTGATCAATTGGCTTGGATCGCCAACCACGCCGAAGACTCGATCTTGTGCTTTGACATGACATTTTTGCCTCTGGTGCAAGCCATTCACAGCAAATGTCCTCAAATTACGCAGTACGTGGCCCTGTGCGATGCCGACAAATTGCCCGCGGATTCGGGTGTACCGGGCTTGATCAGCTACGAAGCCTGGCTGGTACAGCAGGCCACCACTTACAGCTGGCCCGAGCTGGACGAAAACACCGCTTGCAGCCTTTGCTACACCAGCGGCACCACGGGCAACCCGAAAGGCGCTTTGTACAGCCACCGCTCGACTGTGTTGCACGCCTATGCGGCGGCGTTGCCCGATTCGATGTGCATGTCGGCGCGCGACGCCATCTTGCCGGTGGTGCCCATGTTCCACGTTAACGCCTGGGGCATTCCCTACAGCGCGGCCATGGTCGGGGCCAAACTGGTGTTTCCCGGTCCGGCACTCGATGGCAAGTCGGTTTACGAGCTGATCGAGGCCGAGGGCGTGACCTTTGCAGCAGGTGTGCCCACCGTCTGGCAAATGTTGCTGGGCCACATGAAGCCTGCGGGGCTGAAGTTCAGCAAACTCAACCGCACCGTGATCGGGGGCTCGGCCTGTCCGCCCGCCATGATCGATGCCTTCCGTCAAGATTACGGGGTGGATGTGTTGCATGCCTGGGGCATGACCGAACTTAGTCCTTTAGGCACGGTGTGTACCCTTAAAAACAAACACCTGAGCTTGCCCGCAGAAGCCCAAATGAAACTGCGCATGAAGCAAGGGCGCTGCATTTTCGGCATCGATATGAAGATTGTGGACGAGCACGGCCAGACCCTGCCCAACGATGGCAAGGCCGCCGGAGACTTGTTGGTCAAAGGGCCATGGGTAATTGACGCTTATTACAAGCAAGAGGGCGGCAACCCCCTGGTCAAGGGCTGGTTCCCGACCGGTGACGTGGCCACCATTGATGCCGATGGTTTCATGCAAATCACCGACCGCAGCAAAGATGTGATCAAGTCCGGCGGTGAGTGGATCAGCTCGATTGATGTCGAAAACATCGCCATGGCCCACCCGGCGGTGGCCATGGCCGCCTGCGTTGGCATGCGCCACCCCAAGTGGGATGAGCGCCCGATTGTGTGTGTGGTCAAAAAACCCGGCGCTGAAGTCAGCCGCGAAGAGCTGATGGCCTTTTACGAGGGCAAAACTGCCAAATGGCAGATTCCTGACGATGTGGTCTTTGTGGAAGCCATTCCGCTGGGCGCGACCGGCAAGATGCTAAAGACCCGTTTGCGCGAACAACTGGCCGATTACGTATTGCCTGGGCTTTGATTTGGCTTAAATTCCCAACCCCGAAGCGACATTAAAGTCGCAAGGGTGATAAGGGTTAGGGGAAAACCCAGCGACATATTTTGATTTCACCGGTTACGCTGAAGAAGTTCTAATTAACAACCTAAGAGACGCTGAATGAATACCACGACCCGTTTGATTGCTGCCGCCGCATTGGCTGCATGTTCTGTGGGCGCTTTTGCCCAAAAAGGCGAGACAGTCAAGATCGCTTGGATCGATCCTTTGTCGGGCTTGATGGCCCCTGTGGGCAGCAACCAGCTCAAGAGTTTTCAGTTTTTTGCCGAAAAGTTCAGCAAGACCAACCCTGCTGGCGTCAAGTTCGAAATCATCGGCATCGACAACAAACTGAGCCCCGCAGAAAGCCTGAACGCTCTGAAAGCGGCCATGGACCAAGGTGTGCGCTACATCACACAAGGCAACAGCTCGGGCATTGCCGGCGCGTTGATTGATGCCATTAACAAACACAACGAACGCAATCCCGGCAAAGAAGTCATTTTCTTGAACCATTCCGCCGTGGACCCGGATTTCACAAACAGCAAGTGCAGTTACTGGCACTTCCGCTTCGATGCCGACACCTCCATGAAGATCGAAGCCATGACCACTTTCATGAAGGACGACAAGGCCATCAAGAAGGTCTACCTGTTGAACCAAAACTACTCTCACGGTCACCAAGTTGCCAAATTTGCCAAAGAAAACCTGGCTCGCAAGCGTTCTGATGTGCAAATTGTGGGTGAAGACCTGCACCCCTTGGCGCAAGTGCGCGATTTCTCCCCTTACATCGCCAAAATCAAGGCATCGGGTGCCGACACCGTGATCACTGGCAACTGGGGTTCTGACCTGGCTTTGCTGGTCAAGGCCGCCAATGAGGGGGGCTACAACGGCAAGTTCTACACCTACTACACAGGTGTGACGGGCACCCCCACTGCATTGGGCCAAACGGGTGCAGGACGGGTCTACCAGATTGCCTACGGACACTACAACATGGGTGGCCAAATGGACAAATGGGCGGCTGAATTCAAGACCAAATTCAACGATGATTTTTACACCCATTCCATCATTCGAATTTACGAATCTTTGGGGGCCGCCATGGCCAAAGCCAAGTCCACTGACCCTGTCAAGGTGGCAGCTGCTTTGGAGGGTTTGAAATTCATGACCTTCAACGGTGAAGTTGAAATCCGTAAAACCGACCACCAATTGCAACAACCTCTGTATATGACCGTTTGGCAAAAGGCTGACAAGAAATACGCCTACAGCCCAGAAAACACCGGCATGACTTTGGCCCCCGTGAAAGATTTCCCCTCTTATGTGGCCAGTACGCCCACCAGCTGCCAGATGAAGCGCCCTGGTTAAACAACGATGCGTCTGCGCTGACCGACCCGACACCCTCGGGTTGGTCAGTCAGGTCTTCATCGTGAGGGTTCTATGGCCCGATAAACAATTCAGTTGTCGGGCTTTTTTTTGGGTGTTAGTTAATTTAGATAGGGTTGATTTTTCCAACCCACTTTCGATCAAGAAGCAAGGCCTTGGTGGCCTGGAAGGTAGCGTTACCCATATGGAGTTTTTCATCATCTCCATGCTCAACGGCCTGAGTTACGGGCTGTTGCTTTTCATGCTCAGCTCAGGACTGACCTTGATTTTCAGCATGATGGGGGTGCTCAATTTTGCGCACGCCAGTTTTTACATGATCGGTGCCTACTTTGGGCACACGATTGCGGCTTGGATCGGTTTTTGGCCCGCTTTGATCGTCGCGCCTGTTCTGGTTGGGGCTTTGGGGGCACTTTTTGAACGCGTTACTTTGCGCAAGGTTCACCCTTTTGGGCATGTGCCCGAATTGTTGGTCACGTTTGGCCTGTCTTATGTGGTGGTCGAGCTGATTCAGCTTTTGTGGGGCCGCACTGCCGTCGAGTTCCCGCCGCCCGAGATTTTGCGCAGCTCCGCTTTCACCCTGATCAACCATTCGGTGAACGGATTGAGCTTTGTCTGGGGTTCGGCCCCTGCCGAGGCCTGTGTCGCGGCCGATGCGGCCATTCGCTTGGTGTGTTCCCCGTTTCCCGCCACACGGGGGTTCATGATGTTGGTGGCCCTGTTGATGCTGCTGTCTTTGTGGTTGCTGCTGACCCGCACCCGCATTGGTTTGGTGATTCAGGCGGCCTTGACGCACCCCGAAATGGTGGAAGCCCTGGGCCACAACGTACCCCGGGTTTTCATGCTGGTGTTTGGTGCAGGCACCGGGCTGGCAGGTTTGGCCGGGGTCATTGGCGGCAGCACGTTTGTCACCGAGCCCGCCATGGCGGCCACCGTCGGATCGGTCATTTTTGTGGTGGTGGTGGTCGGCGGTATGGGGTCATTGTCCGGGGCCTTTTTGGCTTCGGTGCTAATTGGCGTGATCCAGACTTTCGCTGTGGCCATTGATTATTCATTCCTCACGCTGGCCAAAGACATGGGTTGGGTCATGTCGGCTGCCGTGCAAGAAAACTCGTTTGCCAAGCTCACGCTGTCACAAATCGCCCCCATATTGCCGTACTTGTTTTTGGTGCTGATTCTGATCTTCCGGCCCAAGGGTCTTTTGGGTACTCGCGAAGGTTAAAAATGGCTGCTGTTTACAAATTCAAACCTTATAACGTGGGCCGTTGGGTCATCTGGAGCCTGTTTGCTCTGGTGCTTTTGCTGGCGCCCTTGGTCTTTACCAGCAACTTGTCGACCACCATGTTGGCCCAAATGGGCATCGCCGTCATTGCGTGCCTGTCTTACAACATCTTGCTGGGGCAGGGCGGCATGCTCAGTTTCGGCCATGCCGTTTACACCGGACTGGGCTCTTACATGGCCATGCACGCCCTGAATGCCATCAGCGGCGGCACATTGAACATTCCGGTCAGTTTGCTGCCCATCGTGGGAGGCCTAACAGGCATGGGCTTCGCGATATTGCTGGGCTGGGTCACCACGCGTAAATCGGGCACCACCTTTGCCATGATCACCTTGGGTGTGGCCGAACTGGTGTTTGCCATGTCGCTCATGTTTTCGGAGTTTTTTGGGGGCGAGGCCGGGGTGTCGGGCAACCGGGTGGCCGGACAGCCGTTTTTCGGCATCACCTATGGGCCGCAAGTTCAGGTTTATTACCTGATAGCGGCTTACACCTTTGTGTGTGTGGCTCTGATGTATGCCTTCACGCAAACCCCGTTAGGGCGTATCTTGAACGCGGTGCGGGACAACCCCGAACGGGTCGAATTCATTGGCTACAACACCCAGCGGGTGCGCTACACGGCCTTCATCATTGCTGGCTTTTTTGCCGGTATTGCAGGCGGCCTGGCAGCGCTCAATTTCGAGATCGTCACCGCCGAAGTGGTGGGGGCAGGGCGATCCGGAGCTTATTTGTTGTTCACCTTTTTAGGCGGTGCGACCTTTTTCTTCGGTCCCATCATTGGTGCCATCCTGATGATCATTGCCTTTGTGCTGTTATCCGAGTTGACCAAAGCCTGGCTGTTGTATCTGGGTTTGGTGTTTTTGTTCATGGTCATGTACGCACCGGGCGGCATTGCCAGCCTGATCATGATGAATTTGCGGGTCGCCAAATTCGGCAAATTGCGCCAAATCTGGACCAGTTACCTGGGCTTGGGCCTGACCGCCATCGTCATGCTGGTGGGGGCTGGGGCCATGATCGAGATGGTCTACCACCTGCAACTCAACTCCGCACTGGGCGATACCGTCAAGTTCATGGGGGCCACCCTGAACACCAAAGGGCTGGACAGCTGGTTTGGTTCGGTCTTTGTCATGCTCACGGGTTTGGGCTTGTTTGAGCTCGCCCGGCGTCAGTTTTTGATCGATTGGGGCGAGATACAAATTGAAATTGAAAAAGAGATCAAGCGTCGGGAGACCGCCCTATGAAGCCCTTTGCACTTGAACTGAAAGACGTTCGCAAAAATTTTGGCAAGACCGAAATCATCCGGGGAGTCAGCCTGGCTGTCGAAACCGGTGAGCGGGTGGCCGTGATCGGCCCCAATGGTGCGGGCAAATCGACCTTGTTCAACCTGATCAGTGGCCGGTTTGGCCCCACCAGCGGCGATATTTTGCTCA
>Ga0315909_10000835_pt1 | contig 41244 bp, 36 predicted proteins | sample LakEriMetagenome_11_FD_203527 | JGI IMG/M metagenome (GOLD analysis project Ga0315909, IMG submission 203527) | Freshwater fungal communities from buoy surface, Lake Erie, Ohio, United States - Buoy 2 MA125 | ecosystem: Environmental > Aquatic > Freshwater > Lake | place: USA: Lake Erie, Ohio... | reverse complement strand
GACTCTCAAAATATTATCAAGAAGAATTAGTGAAGATAAATTGTTTAGCGATGGGTATTCCTTTCGTTGCTCTTCGTTTTCAAAATGTTTATGGTGCCGGTCAATCATTAAAAAATCCTTACACTGGTATTCTTTCTATCTTTTCTACTTTAATTTTAAAAGATCAAAAAATAAATATTTTTGAAGATGGGTTAGAAAGTAGAGATTTTATTTATGTAGATGATATCTGTGACTCAATAATTCTAGCATTGGAAAATGAAAAAGCAAATAATCAAATATATAATGTAGGTTCTGGAATTCAAACTTCAGTTCTGGAAGTAGTGACAGAACTTTCAACTGCTTATTCAAAAAATGCAGATTATTTTATTTCAGGTAATTATCGTGTGGGTGATATCAGACATAATTTCGCTGATATTTCAAAAATTAAATCAGATTTAAATTTCATACCTAAAATTGAATTGAAAGAAGGAATCAATCGTTTAGCTCAATGGGTCTTGACACAAGAACTAAGTGAAATAGGCTATCAAAAAAGCTTAGATGAAATGAAAGCTAAAAAATTATACAAATAAAATGAGTCAATTAGTTGAAGTTAAAAAGTATGCTTACATCGATGCTTTAAGGGGGATTGCTGTTTTGGGTACATTATTAATTCATTGTAGCAAATATGAATATGGAATTAATAATTTTGGCGATTTTTTTAAGGATTTTTTTCAATTAGGAAATTCAGGTGTACAACTTTTTTTCATGATGAGTGCGTTTACGTTGTATATGTCGATGAGTCAAAAAAAAGGTTTAGAAAAGAATACCTATTTTAATTTTTTTGTAAGAAGAATTTTCAGGATACTTCCATTATTTTATTTCTCAGTTATTATTTATTTTTTTATTCAAAATGGTAATTATTGGTGGTTAAAATATCCAAACATTGACTCATTTTCTTTATTAATTTCAACTTTGACGTTTACTAATGGTTTTCATCCAATATGGATAAATAGTATAGTTGAAGGGGGGTGGTCTATTGCAATAGAGATGATTTTTTACGCATTATTCCCATTGATTTTTAAATATATTAAGTCATTAAAAAGAGCAATGTTTTTTTTAATAATTTCACTTTTTATAAGTTCACTTTCCTATTTAATAATGATTAAATATCCTTTAATTGAACAGGATGGTTTGTGGAAAGGTTTTTATTATTTTAATTTTTTAGCCCAATTGCCTATTTTTATTTTAGGTATTTTGATTTATTTGATCATTAATCAAAAAGGTAGATTTACTGAATGGGTAAGTGACATTCAAATACCTATTATTCTTTTTGCATTTTATCTTATATCTAATTTGTTGTTTAATCATATCCAAAATCATATATTGATCGCATTTTCAATGTTTATTGTTGTATTAACTTTTACGTCAAAAAAAAACAAGCTATTTATAAATAAAGTTACATGTTTCTTAGGTAAAATCAGTTATAGCATGTATTTAACTCATTTCCCTGTTTTATTTATCATGTGGAAGTTAAATTTAATTGATGTATTCAAAGGTCAAATAATAAATTTTGGTTTAAGATTTTTAATTTTAATAGTATTAACTTCTTTAGTCTCATATATAACTTATAGGTTAATTGAATTACCTGGTGTTAATCTTGGGAAAAAGATTATCGTTTATTTTGAAAACAAGAGAAAATGATTAATGTAACTCGAACATATTTACCTTCTTTTGAAGACTATTGCAAGATGATCAAGCCTTTGTGGGAAACACGTTGGTTAACTAATCGGGGAACTTTTGCATTAGAATTGGAGCGTAAATTAAAAGAAAAATTGGAACTCAATCATTTATTGTATGTCAACAATGGAATGATGGCGCTTCAAATTGCGATGAAGGCATTGGGAATCAAAGGGGATGTGATTACGACTCCTTTTTCTTATGTAGCTACGACTGGGGCAATTTTATGGGAAGGATGTAATCCAGTATTCGTTGACATCGAAGATCAAACCTATTGCATTGATGCGGATAAAATTGAAGCAGCGATTACTCCTGAAACAACAGCAATAATTGCGACGCATGTGTTTGGTTTTCCTTGTAACATTGAAAAAATTCAAGCAATAGCAGAAAAAAACCAATTGAAAGTGATTTACGATGGGGCACATGCGTTTAATACGTTTTACAATGGGAAATCGATTTTTTCTTATGGTGACATTAGCATCTGTAGTTTTCATGCAACCAAATTATTTCATACGGTTGAAGGGGGAGCGATCATCTGTAACAATAAAGAATTAGAAGAAAAAGTATTATTGTATCATCAATTTGGACATTTATACGATGATTACAAAGAGATGGGGGTCAATGCAAAAGTTTCGGAATTGCACGCCGCAATGGGCTTGTGCGTATTTCCATTAATTGATGAAATCATCGAAAAGAGAAAAGCAGTTTTTGAGTTGTATAAACATGAATTGAAAGGTTTAAATCTAAAATTCCCGACACCCTCTTCTTTTGAGGGGTATAATTATGCTTATTTTCCAGTGGTGTTTGATTCTAAAGAAACGGTATTAAAAATCAAACAAAGCTTGCAAGAGAATGAAATTTTTAGTCGAAGGTATTTTTACCCTTCTTTAAATAAGTTGCCTTATTTGAAAGAGAACCAATTGTGTCCGGTTTCAGAAACTATTGCCGAACGAGTATTGTGTTTACCATTTTACCCTGAATTGAGTGAAAAAGAGGTTGGACTAATTACTCGAATCGTTAAAAATGGAGTTGTTAAGTCATGAAAAAAATCTTAATTCTATCTGACAATCTTTTTTTAGCAGAGCAATTTGTTGAAATTTATAAATCGAATGGATATCCTTTGGATCATTTGAAAATTGGATATAATCCAAAAGGAAGTCCTTTGAGTATGTTTAAGAATATTGAGGGAGTTGAAGTTCTGCCGATGAATGTGAAGCTGGACTATTCGATGATCGTGTCAAATTTTGATATGGTTTTTTCTATTCATTGTAAACAATTGTTTCCTAAAGAATTAGTAGAAGGTATAAAATGCATCAATGTTCATCCAGGCTTAAACCCATTTAACCGCGGTTGGTTTCCCCAAGTTTTTTCAATCCTTAATAAATTGCCTCTAGGGGCAACAATCCATGAAATTGATGAAGAATTAGATCATGGTCCTATCATCGCTCAGCAAGAAGTTCGAATTGATAGTTCAGATACTTCTTTGAGTGCTTATGAAAAAGTACAACAAGCTGAAGTCGAGTTGTTGAAAAAATATTTGCCTCAATTAATGAATGGAAATTATCAATCCACACCAATGCCCTCAGAAGGTAATCTGAATTTGAAAAAAGATTTTGATGCCTTATGTGAATTAGATCTATCGAAAACACAAACCATAGGAGAGACGATTGATTTGTTGAGAGCGTTGACCCATGGAGATTATAAAAATGGATGGTTTCTTGATCCAACCTCTGAAGAAAAGGTTTATATTTCGATTCAATTAAGTAACTAATATGGAAGTATTTGAACCTGTATTAAGTGTTTGTTTCATCACGTACAATCATGAGCAATACATTCGCGAAGCCTTAGATAGTGTTTTAATGCAACACGTTAATTTTTCAATGGAGGTTGTGATTGGAAATGATTGTTCGACAGATGGTACGACATTGATAGTTCAAGAATATTTAGAAAAATATCCAGATCGCATTCGATTAAATCCAATTGAATCGAACATTGGAATGACAGCGAATTGGTTGAGCACTATACAGGCTTGTAAAGGAAAATACGTCGCCATGTTGGAAGGAGATGACTATTGGACTGATGAACATAAACTTCAAAAACAAGTTGATTTTTTAGAAAAGAATCCTCACTATTCATTTGTTGCGCATGATTTAGATGTAATTGAGGAAGAAGGTGTGTTAGCTCAAGATTCATTGCTTCATTTTGAAGAAAATTGCGAATTGACAATTACAGATTGTTTGACCAAACAAATCTTTTTACAAACTGCAACTCTGGTTTTTAGGAAAGACATGTTGACCCCCTTTCCAAATTGGGCTGACAAACGTGTAAAAAGTATTGATGTTTTACTATACTTAATGCTTTCTTCCCAAGCTCCTTTCTATTATTTAGCTGAAAAGATGAGTGTCTATCGATTGCATCAAGCGGGTATTTCACACGTCAATTGGGTAACGAAACAAAATCAATTTGAATTGGATATGATTTTCATTTATGAAAATTTTAATCATTTTACATCATATAAATTTAAAAAGGAGATTGAAGATAAAATAGAACGATTGTATTTGAATATTCTATACAATAGCGCGATTGAATCTAAAGTTTATAAAAATGCTCTTTTCAAACTGATAAAATTAAAACCTAAAAAACACAATGATTTATTGAAAGGATATTTCATTAATCGATATATACCGGAAATAATCTATTCACTTTATCAAAAAGTAAGAAAATCAAAATGAAAAATGGAATTTCAGTAATTGTATGTTGTTACAATAGTGTTACTAGATTAGAAGAGACTTTGGGGCATCTAGTTCATCAAAAATTCAATAAAGGTCAATTTCAATTTGAAATCATTGTGGTAGATAATGCTTCAAAGGATCATACATTTGAATTTTCAAACACTTTCTTATCTAATTATGAAATTGATTTTAAGGTTGTCAAAGAATTAAATCCAGGATTGTCAAACGCAAGAAAAAAAGGATATGAAACAGCCGAGTATGATTATTTGCTTTTTTGCGATGATGATAATTGGTTGAATGAGAATTACATTCAAACTGTTTTTGATATTTTAACCGAAAATCAACAAATAGGAATTTTAGGTGGAGTAGGTGAAGCCGTTTTTGAAGGGATTGAACCGATATGGTTTCAAAAATTACAAAATAATTTTGCTGTTGGGAAATTAGTAGAAACAGATAAAACATTATACCCATTGAACGAAGTTTATGGGGCTGGTTTTACTGTTCGAAGGGAAATATTAAAACAAATCTATTCTATACATGTAAATAATGTGTTATCAGATCGAAAAGGAAATAATTTAATTTCGGGAGGAGATACGGAGTGGTGTTATTTAGCCAAATACATGCGTTATGAAATATGGTGTTCTAATGATTTAACGTTCAAGCATCTAATGCCTAATGGAAGAATGAATTGGGAATATTTAAAAAAACTATATGTTGGCTTTGGTCGTACAAACATTTATACACACGCCTATAAATATGTTGAGGTACATGGAAAAGGACCTTCGAATACGCTAAGATTACCGCTTTGGTTGGATACTTATATCCATAAGTTAAAAGAATTACGTAAATTTTATCCGAAGGTAAAAGGCAAATTCAATGAGGAAGGGAATGAAGAAGTGTTGAGGTATTATGGAATGAAAGGGGGATTAAGTGAATTGTGGTCTTTGAAAAAAAAATACCATGAAGTTTTTCTTACCATTGAATCAAATATCAAGAACGTAAAAGCGATTTAGTGTTAATAGTTAATAGAAATACTTATTTTAAAAATGCTTAATTAGTTTTATTTAATGGCTCAGTTCGATTAAAAAAGTATATTCAATTAGTCTTTAAATTTGAACTAAAGTTTTCTATGTTTCGATGATTTGAATATTCAACTTGACAAATGTTTTTTAATTCATCATTTATTGTTTCATTTTCTTCTTTAGTTCTAGAATTCGATTCTTAATTTAATTTCTGATTATGATGAATAATAGAACTTCGTCGACGAATAAAAGTTGAGCAAACTTAGCTGAAATATATCCTTCATCTCTATGAAATTATTAATTAATGATACTCTATCACGATCATTTTCTTGTATAATATCATATTTAATACATCACCTTTCTCATTTCAATTTAAAGCAATTCTAATCCATAGAACCAGTAAGGAGTGCTTGTAAGTAGTTGACCTAAAAATATTTTAATTTCTAGTTTTGTATTGCTTTACAAATTATCAATATTGTTATGACTTCACTATGGTATATTTCAGGTTTCTGTTTTTTTTAGATGTATTTCCAAGTAAGTGACCTTGATTCATTTTTGAAATTCTGCTCAAATTCGTTAGTTAAATAAAGCGGTAACTTTATCTATAGGGAAATACATGATTTTTATTTAAAGATTTGGATATATTTCACTTATGTTTATTTTTTGTTTTAATTTCTTAATCGCAATATACTTTTTTTATCAATATGAAATCCTATGGATTGAATTTGGAAGAATTAATTAAATCTATGATTTGATTAGTATAAATTACGCTTCCTTTTTTATTTAGGTGAAGATGATTATAGAAAAGTGTTGAGTCGTTATATTGTTTAGAATTAAAGTCGATATAATCTATTTTAAACTTTTGAGAATACTGTTTTAGATCTATTATGAATTTTTTATCTTGGCATTTATATGAAGTATAAGATTGGGGTGGATAAATAAGAATTAAATTAATTGATTTTTTTGAACACAGTATCCGAACTGAGTCAATCCATTGAAAGTCTAACCTTTTTTTATATTTGAAAGTTTCAGGGTTTTTCCAATTGCATTTCCATTCCGGAAATTGACCCCAAGTATAATTTTTAGGACATGAACCATATGTATAGTACTTATAATTAGTATTAAAGTCGGATGTGTTCTCATGGTTACGTTTCATTAGATGTCGAATAAATAAGTCGTGATAATTTATATATCTAATTAATGGAATATATTCTTCGTACTTTTCAAATCCAGATTCATTAGAAAAAAGTTTATTAATATTTAGGTTGTCAAAAAAAAGATAGGTTAAATAATTTTCTTTTCCATAAAAAGTTTGAAAATTTAAATTCGCTTCTATAAAGGTGGGGTCAAATTGAAGAAATATCTTCTCTGGTTTATGGTTTATTTCTAAGTATTTTTTTAGTTTATACCAAAGTGTTTTTATATTTCTTCCATCTTGGGCAATAGTATATGATTTTTGTTTCATTTTTTTAGAGAAAAATTCAACGTCAACTTGAACCCATGTTCTGGAATTACCGATAAAAAGTATTTTATTTTGTTTTTTATGTTTAATATGCCAATCAGCTTGTAATAAATATTGATCATTCTTTGTATTATTATAAATTATTAACTCTATAATAAATGCAATAATTATTGTAATAAATGTAAATGTAAATGCATAGAAAGATGCACGTTTTATGAAATTAATCATGTTAAAATTGAAAATAAATAAATGAAATTGATAATTTAAATTTTATTATAAAACAAATGATTATTATCAAGAAAATTATGTAATACATTATAAATAATGCTTTTTTTGGCGTTTTCAATACCCTCTCATCTCTTCTCAAATACCAATCTCCAATAATTAGAGGCATGATGTAAATGAAGGAGATTTTACCATCAGGAAGTTTTAATACTTGATCTGGCTGTTCAATAAGGCTGATATAAATATGTTCAATGTAACCCAATGCTGAATTGATGCCGTTATTAGTTCTGAAAAAAATCCAAGCAAATGTTACAAATGCGAAAGTTGTTGACATCTGCCAAAGTTCTTTTAAGCTTGGTAGTTTTCTATCTTGTGCAACTACATCAGTGACATACTTGCGATTTCGATTTAGTAAAAGTAAAGGTAAGAAGCCACAGGCATGAATGAAGCCCCATGCGATAAAATTCCAGCTGGCCCCATGCCAAAAGCCACTTACTAGGAAGATGATGAATGTATTTCTAATGGCTTTGTATTTACCATTTTTTGACCCACCTAATGGAATGTAAAGATAGTCTCTAAACCATGATGAAAGAGAGATATGCCAGCGTCTCCAGAATTCAGATAAATCTCTAGAGAAGTAAGGGAATTTGAAGTTGCTTAGTAACTCAAAACCGAATAATTTGGCAGTCCCTAAAGCAATATCAGAATAACCAGAGAAGTCGCCATATATTTGAAAACTAAAGGCAATGGCGCCAATAATTAACGTGACTCCATTATGTTCATGATAGTTTGAGAATATTGAATCTACAATACCCGCTAAGGAATCAGCAATAACTACTTTTTTGAACAACCCCCAGAGAATCAATCTACAGCCTTCAACTGCTTGTGTGTAATTAAAGAAACGTTTTTTTTGTATCTGTGGTAATAAATGACTGGCACGTTCTATGGGGCCAGCTACTAACAAGGGGAAGAAACTAACAAAAACTGCATAGTCTACAAAATTGCGAACGGGTTTTTGCTTGCCTCGATAAATGTCGAAGACATAAGACATACCATGAAATGTATAGAATGAAATACCTATGGGTATCGCAACTTGTAAAAGAATAGGGTTGGTGTGAAGCCCGAGTATATCAAATCCCTTTTGGAATTGAATAGCAAAGAAGTTATAATATTTAAAAAAACCTAGGATACCAAGATTATTAATTATGCTGAGCCATAGAAAGATTTTTGCTTTCTTACGATTCGGAGAAGCAACCCAAAATCCATAAGCATAATCCAATGCTGTACTTAGCATTAGTAAGCCCATGAACTTCCAACTCCACCAGCCATAGAAGAAGTAACTGGCAACCAATACCAGTCCATTCTGCCAACTATTTTTTTTATTAAAAACAAACCAATAAAATAAAAATACTATTGGCAGGAAAAGAAAAAATTCAAATGAATTAAAAAGCACGTTTTAAAATTAGACTATTTTGTAAAAATAAGAAATTTAAATAAATTAAAATGTATGATTATTTATGTGGCAGTATTTTTTAATATGTACTTTAAATGCCTAACACTTTAAATGAGTAGACTTTTAATTCAAAGACATTAATGTTTACACTACCGAATATATTAATATATTGCGTTTAAAAGATATTAAATCTATTTCACTTGCTTTTTTATAAAAAAAAGGTTTCAAGTAATAATCTTTTATTGTATCAATCAATGATTTTATTTTGTACTTTGTACCAACTTATGAAATTCTTCAAACCTTCTCTCAGTGTCGTAGAAGGTTCATAATTAAGTATTTTTTTTGCTTTTGAAATATCAGAATAAGTAACATCAACATCACCTGCTTGTTTTGGATGAAACTGAATATTTTGTGTTTTATCAGTTAGTTCATAAATTAAAGAAACTAAGTCTTTCAAAGAAATCGGCGAACTATTCCCTATATTTATAGTTTCAAAAACACCTGATTGTTCGCTAACATAATTCATAGCAGCAATAATCCCTGTCACTATATCTTTAATATAGGTATAATCCCTTGATGTATCACCTTCACCATACATGGTAATGGGTTGGTTTTTATAAATGGAATCAACAAATTTATGAATCGCTAAATCGGGACGTTGACGTTCGCCGTAAACAGTGAAAAAACGCAAGTTTAAGATGTCAAATTGATACAAATGATGATATGTATGGTTTAACAGCTCACACGCTTTTTTTGTAAAAGCATACGGTGAAATCGGAAAATCAACAATTGCATTTTCAGAAAATGGTACAGGAGTGTTGTTACCGTATACAGAGGATGAAGATGCAAAAACAAATTTTTTAATTCCGTTTTCATTCATCCAATTTAGGAGCGTTTCCGTTCCTGTAACATTTGTTTGAATATACGCTTGAGGGTTCATAATTGAAGGACGAACACCAGCTTTCGCTGCAATGTGTATTACGCATTCTATTTTTTCTTCAATTAAATTAAACGTCTCTCTGTTTGAAATATCACCTTCATAAAAATGAAAAGAAGTTGATTTTAGGCTTGGTTCTAAATTTTTCTCTTTAATGTTACGAGGATAAAAATCATCAAAGTTATCGATTCCAATTACTTGAAAACTTTGAGATAGTAATTCTTCCGTTAAAGAACTTCCTATAAACCCAGCGCATCCAGTAATTAAAATTGATTTCATGTATGTGTATTTAGAACTGTAATCTTAAAAAGACGAAAGTAATCAATTTTAGGAAATAAAAAACAGCTTTAGGTTATTCAAAAATAGAATTTACAATAAATATTTAAGATAATATAGATAAATTAATTATTTGCATGAATGGTTAATAAAGAATGCAATTTTATTATATTTGTTCTTACACACTATATATAGTTAAATAATATAAATAAATTAAAATTTTGCCATTTTTCTCTGTAATTATTCCCTCATACAATCGAGCACATTTAATTGGTGATACGATTAATTCCGTTATTAATCAGACGTTCACTGATTGCGAAATTATTATTGTAGATGATGGCTCTACGGATCATACTAAAGACGTTGTTAATAGTTTTATAATGAAGGATTCAAGAATAAGATATTATTACCAGCAAAATGCAGAAAGAAGTGCAGCAAGAAACAACGGTATTAAATTGTCAAATGGAGAATTCATATGTTTTTTAGACAGTGATGATAGGTGGATTGATAGCCACTTAAGTTATCTTTATGAAAATATACAAATTAGAAATAAAAAAGTAGCTTTTTATTTTACTTCTATGCGTTGGAATTTTCCCAATTATAATCAAGATATTATTTTTGATTCCCCTGAAGGTAAAAATGTTGTTGAATATGTTATTGAAAATCAGATAGGAACACCTTGTCAATGTTTTCATAATTCAATATTAAGAAAACATCAATATAATATTGAATTAAATATAAACGAAGACGTAGAATTGTGCACGCGAATAGTTAATGAATTTGAATTAATACAATTACCAAAAGTAACAGTTAATGTTTATATTCATGGGGATAACACTAAATTTCATTACAAAGATTACATTAGCCCTCAAGTCAAAGCTATGAAAATTATTTTTTCAAATCCTGATTTGAAAAGTAAAATATCTCGATCATTCAAAAAGAAAATTCAACACTCATTTGACAGTCAGTACATAATGGTTTGGGAACGCTTAAATGAAAAAAAGAAATTAAACAAAGCCATACTGCGTTATTTATTTCGTTATCCATTTGATCGAAAAAATAAGGCTCGAATTGTACTTTATCTTTACAATCAGCCATATGGTAAATTTATAGAAAAATCAGTGCGATCAGTTAAATCAATCATTCGAAAATAAGAAAATAGCTATGTGTGGAATTGCAGGAATTGTAAAAATGAATCTCAATCAGGAGGCTTATGCTTCTTGTGTTGATAAAATGATTCATTCAATTATCCACAGAGGACCAGATGCGCAAACAAAATTTGCAACCAATGACAGTTACTTTGGTCATGTTCGATTATCGATAGTTGATATCGAAGGAGGTAAGCAACCGATGCAAGCGCCGATTTCGAAAAACGTCATTGTTTTTAATGGTGAAATATATGGATTTCCAGCGATCAAAAAAACGTATGCTGCTTATCCCTATGAAACGAATTCAGATACTGAGTTGTTGTTAGCAATGTACGAAGAAAAAGGAGAGCAGCTGTTGGATGAACTACCAGGAATGTTTGCTTTTTCGATTTGGGATGAACAAAATAAAAAATTATTTGCTGCACGGGATCGTTTTGGTGAAAAGCCATTTTACTATGCAATAGGTATAAATGGTGAATTTATATTTGCTTCAGAAATTAAAGCCATATTGGCTTCAGGCTTGATTGAGCCTGAATTAGATCTTGAGAGTGTAGCACATTATTTAAAGCGTTTGTATGTAAATCCCTTGAAAACGATTTATAAAAACATACACACTTTACCTCCTGCACATGCTTTGAGATTTGAAAACAATGAGGTGATAATTTGGAGGTATTGGCAGGTTCCATCAAGCGCATTATCATTAGGGTTTGAGGATGCTAAATTGCAATTCAATCATTTATTGCAAACAGCTGTTGAAAAACAAATGTTAGCAGATGTGCCGGTAGCGGCATTTTTAAGTGGTGGTTTAGATTCAAGTACGATTGTAGCGCTTGCAGCTCAACGAACTCAGAAATTAACAACTTTCTCTTTTGGTTTTAAAGGAGAAAAGAGCGAATTAAAGTACGCTAAACAAATAGCTGAAAAATATCAAACAAATCACATTGAATTAGAAGAAAAATCATTTGATATTGCAGCATTGCTTTTGAAAATGCATGAAATCTACGATGAACCTTTTGCTGATTCATCAAACATTCCAACTTATTTGGTTTCTAAGATGGCCAGTGAACATGCAAAAGTTGTATTGACAGGAGATGGTTGCGATGAATTGATGGCGGGTTACAATTTTTGGTACCGTCGTTTTTATCAATATGAACAAGCCAAGAATAAACCGATGGCTTCGATGTATTTTGCGATGATGATGCGAAGTATCTCCTATCGTTTAAAATCCAAAAGTCACGATCTATACCATCAGCAAATTCAAGGTTTTGAAGATGTGAAAAGAGGGGAGACAATTCAAAGCATCTTTGATCAACAACGTGATTTTTTCAGTTCGGATGAGATCAATGCGCTATTGCCATCATCACAAGTCCTAAAGAATAGTGAGCTGTTGATGAGTTTAGACGATGTCTTAAAAGAAGACATACAGAATTATATGCCAGGTGATATACTAGTAAAGACGGATAGAGCTTCCATGGCGAATAGTTTGGAATTGAGAGCGCCTTTTTTAGACAAAGATTTTGCTTCTTTTTGCATTGCATTACCGACCAATTATAAAATAACAAAAGATCAAGAAAAATATTTATTTAGAGAAGCTTGTGGAAATTTATGGACCGATGACATTCGAAAAAGAGAAAAGCAAGGTTTTGCGGCATCTGTTCATTTATGGTTGAAAGATCCTAAAATAATTGAATTAAAAAGTCAGTATTTAGAGAATAAATCGAATAAAATCTATTCTATTTTTAATTCTAGTTTACTAGAAAAGTATATTAAGAAAGATGATACCCAAACCTGGGCAATGTTAAATTTGAGTATCTGGATGGAAAAGAATAATTTTAAATTCAATTCATGAAATTATACCCGACAATATCTGTAATTATGCCTGTTTACAATACTGAAAAGTATGTAAAAGAAAGTGTAGACAGTATTTTAAATCAGACTTTTAATGATTTTGAACTAATTATCATCGATGATTGTAGCTCGGATGGGACAGTTAAGGTGCTTGAAAGTTATTCCGATTCTCGCATTAAATTAATTCAGAATACTGAAAACTTAGGCCTAACAAAAAATTTAAATCGAGCAATTGATATTGCGAAGGGAGAATTTATTGCAAGAATGGATGCCGATGACATCTGTATGCCAACAAGATTTGAAAAACAACTTGCAGCATTTAACAGTAATACGCAATTAGGGATTTGCGGAACTTGGTTTGAAAATTTCGGAGATCTTTCGGGGATTACTCGTTATGCCATTTCACATGATGAAATTGCGTTTGGCCTTTTATATCAATCTCAATTTTGTCATCCAACGGTGATGTTTCGTAAGTCGGTATTAGACAACAATGAATTACGATATGATGAAACATTTAAAACTGCGCAAGATTATGAATTGTGGTCAAGAATAATTTTTAAGACTCATGCTTGTAATTTACCAGAGGTATTATTGAAATACAGATTTCATTCTCAAAGTATTTCGTCTACTAATAAAGAGCAACAATTAACTAATAAGAAAAAAATAATAATCAATCAGTTTAATAATTATGAAATTAATTTGAATGAAAATGAATTAGTTAGCTTTATGGAATTTTGCAGTTCAGTTTTTATGATAAATAACTTAAATTCTTTATTAAATGTTTTGACTAAATTGATTCAAAAAAACGATGTTTATTTAAAAATGGTTAATATTAGGTGGTTTCATTTATGTTATAATTCACGGATTAGATTGGAGGATTTTAAATATTATGATAAACAATTTATTTCTAGGTTTTTGAGATTAAAATATTTTATTAAAAAAATTATATGAATAAAATACAAAAAAATAAAATAGGTATCATAATACCTTATTTTGGTAATCTACCCAATTATTTCCCTTTTTTTTTAAAAGGATGTGAATTCAATACTGATATTATTGATATTCATTTTATTCATGATCGAGAAATAACGTTTGAATTACCTGATAATGTTATTCAACATAAAATTAGTTTATCTGAAATTAATAAACTGGCAACGGATAAAACTGGTTTAAAAATTAATATTAATAATCCATATAAGCTTTGTGACTTTAAACCAGTATATGGTCATATTTTTGAAAATATTTTAGAAAGTTATGAATTTTGGGGATATGGAGATATAGATATTATTTATGGCGATTTATCTAAGTTTTTTAGTGAATTAAACCTAATAAAATATGATTTATTTACCTTTAGAGAATATATTATTTCAGGTGCTTTAACTGTTATGAGAAATAATAATTATTTTAAACATTTGTATAAAAAAAGCCCTCAGATTAATCAAATATTTTTAAATGAAAAATATTGCGGATTCGATGAGGCAGCTGAAAAAATAGCTTTTTGTAGAAAAAGAACTGCAGCATTTAGTTTATTTGAAATTGATAATATTATTTGTTGGTCTTCAATAGTTCAAAAAGAATTTTATGATGGAAATTTAAATTTATATTCCAAATACGAATTGATTGAAGCTATTTCGTTTAATTGCATTTATACATTTTCAAATGGAGAGTTATGTATGGGAATGGATGAATTTGTAGCCTACCATTTAGTAACAGAAAAGCGAATTTCAAGGTTTGTGATACCTGATTGGAAAGTAATTCCAGATAATTTTTATATTACCCCTACTGGATTTTATAAAAGAATAAATATATTTTATTCAATAATATCAGGTTATAGAAATATTAAGTATAAAGCAGATATTTTCATAAAGAGAATAAAAGAATCAATTATTTATAGATTAAAATTAAAAAAATGAAAACACCTTTTTATTATAGAATTATTGCTTCATTAGTAGAGAAACTATTAAATTTTAATTTTTCATCTAAACTGTTTAAAAAATTAAAAAACAAACAGTTGTTTTTCATTCAAATAGGTGCAAATGATGGAGTTTATCAAGATCCAATTTATAATTTTAATGAAAACTGGGATGGTATATTAATAGAGCCAATCCCCAATGTATTTTCTCAATTAAAAGAAAATTATAAAAACCGTAATTCGAATTTAATTTTCGAAAATTTAGCAGTTGGCAATCGTAATGGATTCATTGATTTTTTCATTCCTAAAGATTACAATGAAGTAGATTGGAAATCCAAAATTGCATCAATTGATAAATCTATTGGAATGCTTAAGGATATGGAAACGATTTGTATTAATGTTGAGATAAATACTTTAGATAATATTATTAAAAAACACAAAGTAAAGAAAATAGATGTCTTAGTAATTGATATTGAAGGTAAAGAAAAGGATATTTTTGATACGTATAGTTTTTCAATAAAACCCAAAATCATCTATTTTGAAAATAGATTTTTAAGTTATGATGAGATGCTTCAATTGAATTCAAAATTTAATGATTTAGGTTATAGGATTTTTCGTGAAAAAGATAATACTTTATTGATTTTAAAGAATTAATATGATTCATTTTTCAGTCATCATACCAACGTATAATCGAGCTAATTTAATTGGTTTGTCAATTGAAAGTGTTTTGAATCAAACGTTTTCAAATTGGGAGCTTATTGTTGTAGATGATGGTTCTACAGATAATACAAGAGAAATTGTTCATCAATATGTCCAAGATAATCCCCGAATCAAATACATTTATCAAGAGAATGCGGAGCGCTGTGTTGCTAGAAACAACGGAATAAAAAATGCCTCTGGTAAATATATTTGCTTTTTAGACAGTGATGATTATTATTTAAATAATCGTTTAGAATTATTAGCAAAGACCATAGAAACATCTACAGTAAAAGAAGCAGCTTTTTATACGGCTATTCGTTTTGAAGAAAAAGGAATCGAATTATTCGTGAAAGATCCAGGCCCGGTTGAAGGTAATGTTTTTGATTTTCTTTACAGAGCAGTAATAGGAACACCACAATTATGTATTCATAAGGAAATACTAGATAAAAATTTGTTTGATATTAATTATACAGTTGGTGAAGATTATGAATTATTAAATCGAATTGCTAAGCAATATTTGTTAATTTATTTTCCTGAACAATTAACTGTTGTTGCATGTGAACACAATGGTAGAACTGCAGATTTAAGTAGTTCATATTTAAAGCATATTGAAATGCTAAAACATGTTATTTTTGAATTGAGACCTTCATTTTCATCCAAAAAAATCCCAAATATTTATTTACATGATGCATATCTTGGATTAGCTAGGAGTTATATGAATGAAAAGAATAAATATCAAATGTTAATTTCAATTTGCATTGCTTGCAGATATTCTTTGACTCATACATTGAAGTTGAAGGTGTTTTTAATAATTACTAGTTTTAATATATTTAGACCAATAATAAAAATTTATAAATTATTTTCAAAATAATGAGAAATCGAAAAAAAGGTTACGAGCTTTTAAATGAATACTATGATAAAATATATGTCATCACAATTAATAGTAATCTAGAATCTAGAATCAATAAATTAAAAAATAATTTATTAGGGCTGAATTATGAAATTTATATGGGGGTTGAAGGAAAATATTTAACTCAAGATGAAATTTCAAAAATTTATAACGATGATGAAGCTAGAAAGATATTTGAAAAATATTGTAAATACAGCTTTAATTTGGAAATAAATAGAAGTTTTACTTTAGGTGAAATAGGTTGTACACTTTCACATATGAACATTTATAAAGAAATGCTTGATAAAGGTTATGAAAGAGTATTAATCTTAGAGGATGATGCAAAATTAATGACTGAGCATGATAGTATTATAGGTGATATATTACACGAAATACCTGAAGATTGTGATTTGTTTTATTGGGGATATCGATGGAATGATTCAGAAAGTAAAATAAGTAGAATAAAGCGTTTATTTTTTATGACACCGTTAAAAAAAATACGTTCATTATTTGGGAATAAAAAAAATGATTTATTTTCAAATGAACGTTTTCCAAAGCCATACAAAAAACATGTATGGAAAGCAGGATATCATTGTGGTGGTCATGGGTATGGAATAAGTAAAAAAGGTGCACAAAAAATCATTGAAATTAACACACCTATTATTATGATGCCAGATCAATTATTCGCTATGACAACCCAAGAAAATAAATTGGAATCATATGTTTCAATTCCTTTAATCATTAGAGAGGATCAATCAATTGATTCATCTATTGCAAAATCTATATAATGAAAAGTTTTGGAATAATTATTACAACTTACAGTGGGGATTTCTTTCTAACTAAAGCACTGTTAGCGAGTATTAAGAAATTTATGCCAACTATTCCTGTTTGCATCATTCAGGATGGAGATTTCTCATTGGAAAAAGAAAAAGAAATATACAACATTACCCATGTCATAAAAAAAGAGAATGTTCAAGATGATTTTTTGAGAAACAATTGTTTTGGTTCAAGATGTACAAACATGATTGCCTTTTGGGAAAGTCCTTTTGAACAATTTTTGTATTTGGATTCTGATCTTGTTTTATGGGGAGATATTTTGAAAGAGATTGATTTAACTCAATTAGATTTTTCGCACAACGAACCACACGAACCATACAATGAATTTATCTATAAATCGCAATATTTCGATTACGATCGTTTATTTCAATATGTAGAAAAATTTCCATGGGAAAATTGTCATTTTTTTAATGCAGGTGTTTTTATAGGTAAAAAAGGGATCTTTGATTTAGAAGTATACAAAGAATTATTTAGACTTTGGAAAGAAGATAAAAGCCTAATGCCAGCTGAGCCACAAGGAATGATTAATTACATGGTCTTTAACAATCAGTCTAAAAATCAACTTCAAGTTTTAGAAACTCATTTACAAACAGTCGTTCCAGTGAAATCGATGCAGGAATTGGAAGAAGCATTCCAAATTGTAAAAGGAGAACCTGTTGTAAAACAAAATACGGTCATTCATTGGGCAGGTTTAAAACCATTTATGACTAATAAAGGCAAAGTTTTTACCTTACCTGAAATCTATTTTAGAAAAGAACATTTAAAAAACAGTAAATCTCTTTGGCGTTTTTTACCAACTGTCTATTTTTATTACGAGGAGTTTAATGTGGTTCTGGATCGTTATCACAATGGATCTATTTTGACGTATCTTAGGAGAAAAATTATTAAAAAATAATTAATGAAAATCCTTCAAATCATCCCCAGTTTAGCCAAAGGCGGAGCAGAACGTATCGTTTTAGATACTTGTATTGAATTGTCTCAACGAGAGGGTGTTGAAGTGAAATTAGTAACCTTTCATGAAGCGAATGCCTATTCGTTTTTATCTGAAAAGGTTAACTACGAAAAAGTTAAATCTTCAGTTATACCATCCTTGAAAGGGAGGAATGTATCAGATGTAGAAAAATTACAAGAATTGATTAATGATTTTCAACCAGATATCATTCATTCGCATCTATTTGAAAGTGAAATGGTATTGAGTCAGATTGATTTTAAAAAGGCCAAACACATTGTTCATTTTCATGATAATATGATTCAATTCAAAAAAATCAAAGTTCATAAGAAAATAAACAAACAGTCCATCACGAACTGGTATGAGAGAAAAATGGTTGTTAAAGCTTATAAAAAAAGAGAAACACGTTTTATTGCCATTTCAAAAGATACAGAGAAATACATTCATAAAAATTTACCTTCTTCTTTTCAAACACAATTGTTGCACAATGCCATTAATACATCCGTATTTAATACATCTGTGAGTGCTCCAAGAGAAAATAGAATGGTGATTATTGGCAGTTTAGTTGATAAAAAAGGTCAGTCTTTGGCGATTGAAACAGTAGCTAATTTAAAACAAAATGGCTTTTCAATCCAATTGGATATATTAGGAGATGGAAAAAACAAAACTTCACTACAAAAACAAATAACGAAACTTAATTTAGCTGAACAAGTAATTTTACATGGAAATGTTGATCATCCTGAAGAGTTTTTAAAACGTGCAAAAATATACCTTCATACGGCCATTTATGAACCATTTGGTTTAGTGCTTTTAGAAGCTATGTCTGCCGGTTTACCGATCGTATGTACTGATGCAGGAGGTAACAGAGACATCATTGAGCACGGAAAAAACGGTTATATTTTTCAAGATCGAAACCCAGAACAACTCGCAAACCAAATCATAGAATTACTAGAAAACGAACCCAAACGTCAAGAAATAGGTCAATACGCACAGAATTACGCGAAAAACTACGACATAAAAAACTACGTGGATAGATTGTTGGAAATTTATGATAGGCAATAGTTTTTAGGCAATAGGCATTAGTTAATAGTCAATAGTCAATAGGCAATAGGCAATAGTCTGTAGTTAATAGTTAATAGTACAAGAGCCTGAAAATACCACTTGGTGCCTGGGGGAAATCGGAAAGTTTTAAAATTTCACTTCGAATTCAATTCACGGCGGTCAAAACTAAAAATGTATTTAAATATTAAATCTAAATATCAAAAGGAAAAAATAAAAGGGAAATTTGAGATAGTAAGGTCTTTAAAAAAACTAAAGCCAGTTTCATCACCAGCATAAATCTGGGAGAGGAGGCACTGGCATCGCGTTACAAAGCTAAAACAAAAATTAAATCTTTACAACTATTTTTATCTTTGGTATTGAAATTATGACAGAGCAAAAATACGTTAATAGTTTTTAGTTAATGGTTTGATCATTAATTAATTGTGATTCGTTTTAAAAATTATAGTTATTCTATGAAATAATTTTGAGTTTTATTATATTTGTATAAACAATTAATAGTTAGGATTATGACACTTCATCCACAATATGTAACCGATAGTAATGGTAAAGCAGTTTCAGTTCTTATACCCATGAAAGAATTTAAGAACATTCTTGAAGATCTTGAGGAATTAGACGAAATTAAGTTATATGATAAAGCTAAAAAAAATGATGATGGTGTTCGAATTCCTATGGATAAAGCATTCAGAAAAATAGAAGCGAAACGTAAATCAAATAGTTGATGAGTTATTCTCTAAATTTTAGCAAACGAGCTTTTAAAGAATTAGCAAAAATCAATGAACCTTTTTACACCAATATCAAGATTTCGATTACGAGCTTAACCGAAAACCCAAGACCACAAGGTTCTAGAAAGCTAAAAGGTCGTGATGGATACCGAATAAGAGTAGGTGACTATAGAATAATTTATGATATTTTTGATTCAGAACTTGTCGTAAATATTATTCATTTAGGTCATCGTAAAAACATCTATGGTAATAGCTAATTGTCATTAGGAAAGCATCCTGTAATTATCTAACTCAAAAATAAAGTATTTTTTATTTATTACTACTGAAATCCAAAATCCAACATTTTATAATTTCTTAAATGCCTTATAACTTGTCCCGTATTTTAATCGGGATGGTTTAAAACACACAGCGAATCATCCTTCGATATATGTTTTTATTTTACATTGCATTTCAAATAAAAACACTACTCAGTCTGACGAGCGTCTAAAAAATGAGTAACCTTCCAAAATGTAAGTTTCCAGCTGTTAACTTTTAAATAATAACTTATTACACTTTCTTATATGCCTTAAATGGTTTAAACTAAACACCATCTGGCTGAGCGGAGTCGTGTGGCTGAGCGGAGTCGTTTGGCTGAGCGGAGTCGAAGCCAAAATCTATCTCCCCAGGATAAGTAATCAAAACAGCCCGATGCGCTTTCTGAAAAACAAACAAACTACCTGCAGCAACAGCTGATGCACCCGCTTTTTTAGCTAATAAAAGATCGTCGATAGAACCAGCACCACCCAAGGCTACAACAGGAACTTTAACCGTTTTAGACACCGCTTCAATGAGGGCTAAATCATATCCAGTCATTGTCCCATCTTGATCAATCGAGTTAATGATGATTTCACCAACACCGGCATCTTCCATTTTTTTAGCATAATCGATTGGAGAATAACCTGTGCTTTGTTCACCACTCAAAGTGTACACTGCTTGTTTTTTTGTTAACCAATGCTTTTTTACATCGATCGAAGCAACAATACTTTGAGAACCGAAAATGTCCGTAGCCTTTTTTATAAGTTCTGGTTGAACGTGAGTGATTGTATTTAAAATCACTTTTTCAACTCCTAAATTGAATAATTTCTCAATTTGCTCGATGGTTGTGATACCTCCACCATATCCCAAAGGCATGAAACATTCGGTAGTGATTTCAGATATTAATTTAAAGTTAGGTCCTTTTTTTTCTTTAGAAGCAGTGATATCAAGGAAAACCAATTCATCCACTTCTTTATCATTGAATATTTTGATAGCATTAATAGGATCACCAATATAGGTTGGATTTTTGAATTTGATCGTTTTAACTAAACCGTTACCTTTCAATAAAAGACACGGAATGACACGAGTTCTTAGCATTTTTCAATGAAGTTTTTAAAAAGTTGCATCCCAAATTTATGACTTTTTTCTGGATGAAATTGAACTCCCATAATATTCTCTTGATGAATCGCTGAATCGAAGTCATAGCCAAAACGCGTTTTCATTAACACATTTGAGGAGTTATTGCAAACAGCATGAAAAGAGTGAACAAAGTAGAAGCGAGAATGATCATAAAGATCATCACACAATGGATGTTTTGAAGGGATTTCGACTTCGTTCCATCCCATATGTGGAACTTTTAATTCTGGGAAATCATTCAATTGAAATTTTTTGATGGTAGCATCGATGAATCCTAAACCGTCTACATTTCCTTCTTCACTGTGTTTCGCTAAAAGCTGCATACCCAGACAAATGCCTAAAAATGGTGTTTTTTGAATTAATGCTTTTTCATTGAGGATATCAATCAAATTCAGTTCTTTCAAATTTTGCATTGCTTTATCAAAAGCTCCTACACCGGGTAATATTATCTTTGAAGCATTAGAAATGACTTCCAAATCAGAAGAAATGACTGAAGTATGACCAACCTTTTTAATAATGTTAGTGATGGAACCGAGGTTCCCCATTTTGTAGTCTATTATTACGATCATGTATCAAAGATAAAGTATTTTAGGGGAAAGTCAATAGTTTGAAACGAATAGTTAAAAGCGAATAGTTAAAAGCAATATTGATATAATTTAGCGAATGATGCTCTTCTAGTTTTATTGGTTTGAAGACCAAAAAAATAACGTTGAAGAGGGCATATACCACATCATTTTCTTACTTTCGTAGATTAGAAATCAAAATTGACTGAATTAAAGAATCGATGAAGGTATTATTTTTCGCAACAAATTCATTTCCATATGGTAAAGGTGAACCATTAGTTTCAAATCAAATAAAGTATTTATCGAAGGATTTCGATCGAATTATTATTATTTCGTCTGATATGGAGCATGAGTTAAGTTATGATTTACCTTCAAATGTAGAACATCATCGCGTTTCTTTTAAATTGTCGTTTTTTCATAAATTTTTCGGGTTATTAAATATCTATTCAAAGTACATTCGAGAAGAAAAGCAATTTTTAAAGGAAAATCAGAAAGTTAATGTCGATTTTTCTATTTTGAAAGTGATGTTAAATTCATTTTCCATCGGTAAAAGATATCGAAGTTTTTTCAAACAATTTATCAGGGCGAATCAATTAGAACAAGAACAACTATTTTTCCATTCTTATTGGTGCACTGAATCTGTTATTGGTTTTTGTTTGTTGAAAAACAAGTATCCAAATGCTAAAATGGATTCTCGATTTCATGCATATGATTTGTATTTAGAACGTCATAAACCAAACTATTTGCCTTTTAGAAAATTGATTATGGAACGTTTGGATAAATTAATATTCATTTCAGATCAAGGTAAAAATTACTTTTTAAAAGTTTATAAAGACGCTGTCGATGAACGTAAATTAATTATTAATCGATTAGGTGTAAATTTTATTGAGTCAACAGAAGTAAAAAAAGAAAAAACTCATTTAGAAGAAATGAGATTAGTAACTTGTTCTTCTTTGATTGATTTGAAGCGTATTGATTTAGTAATAAGGGCGCTTAGTGAAGTAAAGAATGTTCAAATCGAGTGGATTCATTTTGGTAATGGCCCTTTAGCTGAATCTTTAGAGAAATTAGCTGTTGAATTATTAGGAGATAAGTTAAACATAAAGTTTAATTTTTATGGATTTATTGATAATGATAATTTGCAAAAATATTACCACACGAATTATGTAGATTTATTTTTGAATACAAGTAAATACGAGGGAGTTCCGATCAGTATAATGGAAGCGATGTCCTATAAAATTCCATGTGTAGCAACGAATGTAGGTGGAGTTTCGGAGATCGTAAATTCAGAAAATGGGTATCTTTTACCTGTTGATTTTGATATTAAACAGTTGGTGGAAATTATTGAGCAATATTCAAAACTTTCGAAGGAAGAGAAGAAGCAAAAAAGTGAATCTGCTTATTTAACTTGGAAAACAAAATACAACGGGTTAGAAAATTACAAGGCATTAATTAATGAAATTTTACCTGAATATAAGTGTTGCTCGAAATGCATTTATGATAATGAAGTATATCCTGAAATAAAATTTGACGAGGAAGGTATATGTGAAATATGTCATATTTATGACGATTTACAACGAAAAACGGTATTTAAGAATGAGGTAGGTGCAGAAAAATTAAATTTATTACTTCAAAAAATTAAAAACGCAGGAAAAGGTAAACAGTATGATTGTATCATAGGAGTGAGCGGTGGTGTTGATAGTAGTTATTTAGCCTATTTATCTAAAGAGTGGGGTTTGAAACCATTAATTTTACATGTAGATAATGGTTGGAATAGTGAATTAGCAACTAAAAACATTGAGAATATATTAAAAGTTCTTAACTACGATTTATATACACATGTCATTGATTGGGAAGAAATGAGAGACATGCAATTAGCTTTCTTTAAGGCTTCTGTTGTAGATATAGACTTGCCATTTGATAATGCGTTTATGGCCATTTTATACGATATCGCCAAAAAATATAAAATCAAATATATTTTATCTGGACATAATACGGTGACAGAAGGCTGGATGCCTCCAAATTTCACACATTATAAATTAGATTCAATTAATCTAAAAGCCATTCATGCGAAATTTGGAAAAATAAAATTAAAGAAATTTCCAATTATCAGTCCTATTAAACTATGGATTTTGAATAAAATTTATAACGTTCAATTTGAATCACCACTTGATTTAATTGCTTACAATAAAGCAGAGGTAAAAGACATATTAATCAATAAATTGGGTTGGAGAGATTATGGTGGAAAACATTACGAAAATATATTCACTAAATTTTATCAAGGTTATATTTTACCCCAAAAATTTAATGTTGACAAACGTAAAGCACATTTATCTACATTAATTTGTTCTGGACAAATAACAAGAGCACAAGCTTTAGAAGAAATAAAATTACCAGCATATAATCCAGCAGAATTAGAAAATGACAAAGAATTTTTCGCGAAGAAAATGGAACTTTCGATGGATCAATTCAATTCTATTATGGATGAGCCAATTAAAAGACATACAGATTTCCCATCTTACATTAATGTGATTAATAAACTTAGAAAAATTAAACGATTCTTTATTCCAAAAAAGTAACACTTGAAAAAAATTCTGATCATATCATATTTTTATCCTCCATGTAATTTAACAGCTTCTCAAAGAGTTGGAGGTTGGGCAAATTATTTGTCTGATTTTGGATATTACCCGATTATTATTACAAGGAATTGGGATAATAAAATAAATTCTTCAGAAGATGTCTTATTGAGTTCTGGTGATCATATTATTCATCAAAAAAATGAAAATCACGAAGTTTATTACTTACCATACAAAGCAAGTCGTAGAGATGAAATTTACACGAAATACAAAGGCAAAAAAAGTGTTCAAAAATTAAGTAAGATTTTTACATTTAAGGATTTGGTATTGGAAAATTATTCCAATAAAGCCATTCCTTTTTCGAATATGTATGATTTTTCAAAAGGTCTAATTGAAGAGGATAAAGACATTCAATTGGTCATCATTTCTGGAAATCCCTTTGTTCAATTTAAATTTGGTTTTGATTTACATAAACAATTAGGAATAAAATGGATTGCTGATTATAGGGATGATTGGAATACTTCAGAGTTGGAGTCTAATTTTGGTAAGGTAAAGCAATTTGTAGATAAATTGCAAACTAAAAGTGAAAAGAAATGGGTTGGTTCTGCTGAATGTATTACTTCTGTTTCAAAAGTATATGCAGATAAAATTGGAAAGTTTGTAAACAAAAAAGGTCATGTTATCTTAAATGGTTTTGATGGAATAGCAAGTGAAAATCAAATTGAAATAAATAAATCAGAGTTTCACATCACCTATAATGGAAGTTTGTATCCAACTCAACCTATAGAACCGATATTAAATGCTATTAAAAAGCTCATTCAAACTGAAGAAATTATACTGAAGATTCAACTTAATTTCCCGGGATTAGCATTTGATAAATCTCAAAAAAAGAGAATTGAGCTTGAAATGAAAGGTTTTGAAGAAAACATAAAAATCACTGAACGAATACCAAAAAATGAAGTGATTTCAATTCAACAAAACTCAGATTTATTATTAATGGTTGCCCACAAAAATATCAAAGGAATACCAAGTAGTAAATTGTACGAATACATTGGATTAAAAAAATCAGTACTGTTATTTCCAAACGATAATGATATCATCGAAGAAACTTTAAATGATTGTGAACTAGGATTAATATGTAATTCAGAAGATGATATTTTCAATAAATTGTATAAAGCAATTATTGATAAACAAACTGGTTTAATTCAAGTTTCAAACACTGATTCATCAAAAATAAATTTCTACTCCAGAAAAAATCAAACCGCAGAACTAGCTAAATTGTTAGATGAAGTGATCGATTAATAGTTAATAGTTAATAGTTAATAGTTAATAGTTAATAGTTAATAGTTAATAGTTAATAGTTAATAGTTAATAGTTAATAGTTAATAGTTAATAGTTAATAGTAATTAGATTAAATATCAGTTATTCTTTTGCTAGTCAGACTGAGTAGTATTTTGATTTTAAACGAAGTTTAAAAAATCAAAATACGAATCGAAGGCTGGTCTAGCTGATAATAAACAAAAAAAAATTCCTACATTTGAATCATGTGTGGAATAACAGGATTCGCTGATTGGAAAAATCGCTCTTCAGAAACAATTTTGAAGGCAATGAACGATACCCTAAACCATAGAGGACCAGATAGTGGGGACTTTAAATTGGTTCAATTAGAAAACGTTCAATTAGGATTTGCCCATAAGCGCTTAGCGATTATCGATATTACCGAAACAGGTAAACAACCAATGGCTTTTCAACAGCTATTGATTACCTTCAATGGAGAGATTTATAATTTTGAGGAGATCAAAACAGAGCTTTCAGCCTTAGGACATTATTTCAAAGGTAATTCCGATACTGAAATGATATTGCACGCCTATATTCAATGGGGGAGCGCATGTATTGAAAAGTTCATAGGAATGTTCGCCTTTGTGATTTATGACAAAGATAAAAACGAATTATTTTGTGCAAGAGATAGAGCAGGAGTGAAGCCGTTTTTCTATTATTACGAAGATGGATTGTTCTTGTATGCATCTGAATTGAAAGCTTTTCACGCACATCCAGAATTTAAAAAAGAAATCGAATTAGATGCCGTTGCAGCATTTATGCAATATGGAAACGTTCCATCTTCAACGTGTATTTTCAAGAATACGCATAAATTGAAGCCGGGTCATACGTTGACGATTTCATTAAACGATAATAAACAGACTTCCAACCAATATTGGAATGTTTATGATGCTTACAATCAGCCAAAATTGAATTGTTCTTTTGAAGAAGCAAAAGCAGAAACAGAGAAAATCATAAAGTCAGCGTGTGAATATCGAATGGTGGCAGATGTTCCTGTTGGAGTATTTTTAAGCGGAGGATACGATAGTGCTTGCGTAACAGCTTTGTTACAAAAAGATAGAACTGAAAAATTAAAAACATATACGATTGGTGTTCCGGACATTGGTTTGAATGAAGCACCTTATGCAAAGGATGTAGCAAATCATTTAGGAACAGATCATACCGAAATTTATTGTACAGAAAAAGAGGCGATTGATTTAGTTCCTGAACTTTCATTCTTTTACGATGAACCGTTTGCCGATAGTAGTGCGTTACCAACAACTTTAGTAAGTAAATTAGCTAGAAAAGAAGTGACAGTTGCATTAAGTGCGGATGCAGGAGATGAGATTTTTGCTGGATACAATCGCTACGATTATTTATTGCGTTTTGGAAAAAAGATGCAGAACATTCCATCGTTTGCTAGAAATTCAATGGCTGGACTAATGAATGTGATTCCTTCAAATTCGATTCCGGTTTTAAAACATAAATACAACTTTCACAATCGATACGAAAAATTAAAAACGATTTTAAAAGATCCCTCTTCTGAACGAATCATGTTGAGTTTAAGTCAACAATTTACAGAAAAACAAATGCGTAAATTGGTTTTGTTTAGATACAACGATATTGAATCGGCTTATTTAAGCAAAGAATTAGAAGCGCAACATTTTTCACCGTTAGCTTACATGATGGCGATTGATTATCAAACGTATTTGGTGGATGATATTCTTCAAAAAGTAGATCGAGCAACGATGACTGTTAGTTTAGAAGGAAGAGAACCATTTTTAGATCATCGTGTGATTGAATATGCAGCAACTCTTCCGAATGAATTCAAATATTATAACGGAAGTAAAAAATATATACTAAAAGAGATTGTTCATCAATACATTCCAAAGGAAATGATGGACCGTCCAAAAATGGGTTTTGCCATTCCGATTGCGAATTGGATGACGAAGGAACTTAGAGATTATGTAGAATCATTTATCAACGAAAAGAACATCAAAGAACAAGGGATTTTTAGGTGGGAAACGGTTGAGAAATTAAAGAATGATTTTTACAGCGGAAAAAAAGAATACGATATGAAGCTATGGTATTTATTAATGTTTCAAACATGGTATGATCGATGGATGAAATAAAAAAAGCTTCAAAACACGTTCTTTATTTATCATACGATGGAATGACTGATCCTTTGGGGCAATCTCAAGTGTTACCTTATTTAATTGGGTTAACAAAAGAAGGATTTACATTTCACATCATAAGTTTTGAAAAGAAAGATCGTTTTAAAGTTCATCAGGAACATATTCAAAGCATTTGTGATGAGAATGGAATTCACTGGTATCCTCAAAAATATTCTGAAGGAAATCCAGTTTTTTCTACCGTTTGGGATATTTACAAAATGAAAAAACAAGCGTTGAAATTACATAAAGAATTCAATTTTGTTTTAACTCATTGCAGAAGTTATATTTCAGCCTTGATTGGACTTTCGATGAAACGCAAGCAGAAAGTCAAATTTGTATTTGATATGCGAGGTTTCTGGGCAGATGAACGTGTTGATGGAGGTTTGTGGGATTTGAAAAATCCATTATTCAAAACGATTTATAATTTTTTTAAAAAGAAAGAAATCCACTATTTTAAAGAGTCAGATTATACGATTTCCTTAACGCATAACGGTAAAAATGAGATTGAAAGTTGGGAAGCATTCAAAACGAATAAACCCAAAATTCAGATAATTCCATGTTGTGTTGATACCGATTTATTCAATCCATCGAAAATTGATGTTCATCAAAAAGAACAGTTAAAATCAAGTTTAGGAATTAAGTCTTCAGATTATGTAATTGGTTATGTCGGTTCGATAGGTACGTGGTACATGTTAGAAGAGATGTTGGACTATTTCAAAATTTACAAAGAAAAAAACGAAGCAGCGAAATTTTTATTTGTAACCGGTGAAAAACCTGAAACAATCAATAAAGTTGCCTTAACAAAAGGAATTCAAGATTCAGATATTATTATAACATCTTGTTTGCATAAAGATGTTCCCTTGAATATTTCACTTTTCGATGTTTCGATTTTTTTCATACGACCGACATTTTCTAAAAAAGCATCTTCTCCAACAAAACAAGGAGAAATCATGGCAATGGGAATTCCATTAATTTGCAATTCAGGAGTAGGAGATACCGATTTTGTTGTAAATAAATACAATGCAGGTAGCATTATTTCAAAATTCGAAACGAAAGAATACGGTTCAATTGATCCGAAAAAAGAATTAAATAGTGAAGAAATAAAAAGAGGAGCTCAAGAATTTTATTCATTAGAAGAAGGGGTTGAAAAATATTTATACGTTTATAATCAATTATCGTAAAACGAAAAAAAAACGAGAGATTCAGTGATTCAGCATGCTGAATCACATCGGGATCACAACCTAAAATAAAAAAATGAAAACAATAATAGTAACAGGAGGCGCAGGATACATCGGTTCACACACCATCATCGAACTGATCGAAAATACAGATTACAGAGTCGTTTCAATCGATAATTTTTCTAATTCATTTGAAAAGACTTATGAACGTATAGAAAAAATCACAGGTGTTAAAATAGATAGTTATAATATCGATTTATGCGATAAGAAAGCAGTAGAATCAGTATTTCAACAAGAAAAAAATGTTGTTGGAATTATTCATTTTGCGGCCTATAAATCTGTTCCAGAATCTGTAGAAAATCCATATAAATACTATCACAATAACATTGAATCATTATTGAATATTACTGAAGCCGCATTAGCAAATAACATTGATAATTTTATTTTTTCATCATCTTGTTCAGTTTATGGAAATATTTCCAATTTACCAGTAAATGAAGAAACTGTTTTGAATAAAGCAGAATCACCATACGCGCACACAAAACAAGTAGGAGAAGAAATCTTAAAAGCATATACAAAGCGATTTGAAAAATTACAAGTAGCAGCTTTAAGATATTTTAATCCAGTTGGAGCGCATAAATCAGGATTGAATGGAGAGTTACCGATAAATAAACCAACAAGTTTAGTACCTGTAATTACGCAAACAGCTATCGGAATCAATCCTAAAATGGCCGTTTTTGGAGATGATTATGCAACTCGAGATGGTTCATGCATTAGAGATTATATACATGTGACAGATATTGCAACAGCACATATCAAAGCCTTGAATTACTTGGTAGAAAGAAAAAATCAATCAAATTATTCAGTCATCAATTTAGGATCAGGAGAAGGAGTGAGTGTCTTTGAAGCAATTAACGCATTTGAAAAAGCAACAGGAGAAAAATTAAACTACGAAGTCCATCCTAAAAGAGAAGGCGATGTAGAAGCAATTTATTCTGACACAACAAAAAGCGAAAAAGAGCTAAACTGGAAAACAACCCACACCATAGAAGAAATGTTAAGCTCAGCATGGAAGTGGCAACAAAATTTAAAGAAAGAAACATTGTAAGTTAAAAGTTTAGAGTTAATAGTCAGTAGTCAATAGTTTTATTAATTAATATTTGCGGACTGAGCGGAGTCGAAGGCCAAAATTCATAATCCATAATTAACTCTCAACTTTCAATTATAAACTCTATAATGCCCTTTTTTAATTCAAATTCCCTATCTTTACATTCGGTATTACTGAAAACAAAAGAAAATTAAATGAAAATATTAATAACAGGTGGAGCAGGATTTGTTCCAAGTTCAACAGCAGATAGATTACTTCAAGATCCAAATAACTTTGTTGTTTTAGTTGATAATTTTCTAACAGGAAAGCCTTCAAACATTCCAAATCATCCAAATTGTAAATTCATCAAATGCGATGTAAACAATTACCATGATATCTCTCCGATCATGTGTTCATACCAATTTGACTATGTGTTTCATTACGCTGCAGTAGTAGGTGTGAAGCGAACATTAGAGAATCCAAAAATGGTATTGGATGATATTCAAGGAATTAAAAATGTATTGGATTTATCTAAAAATACGGGAGTAAAAAGAGTATTCTTTTCATCTTCATCAGAAGTTTATGGAGAGCCAGTTCATTTACCGCAAAATGAACATACAACACCATTAAATTCACGATTGCCATATGCAGTTGTGAAAAATGTAGGAGAATCTTATTTCAAATCATACCAACAAGAATTTGGGTTAGATTATACTATTTTCCGTTTTTTCAATACATACGGACCTAAACAAAGCACAGATTTTGTGATGTCTAAATTTATACGTGCCGCATTAAAAGGAGAAGATATTACATTATATGGAGATGGATCACAAACAAGAACATTTTGCTACATTGATGATAATACTGAAGCGTGTGTAAATGCTATGAATGATGAGGCGTTTGCAAATAAAGTATTTAATATCGGTAATGATACCATTATTACGATTAAGGAATTAGCAGAAACAATCATTCGATTAACGAACTCAACTTCTCAAATTGTTTATTTACCACCTTTGGAAGATGGTGATATGACAAGAAGACAACCAGATATTACAAAAATGAGATCTTTATTAAATAGAGATTTAAAACCGTTAGAAGAAGGTATTAAAGAAGTATTGTCGGCAATTGAATTAGGTGTTGTTGAAGCATAATTAATGGAAAAAAAGTCAGTAATATTCTTCATGCCTTATCCTCATGGGAAATCTCCTTCACAGAGATTTAGGTTTGAACAATATTTAGAAATTCTAAAAGACCAAGGATTTAAATTTTCACTTCATCCCTTTTATACAGATAAAACCTGGGAAATATTACATTGGGAAGGTCATACGTTCTCCAAAATAATTCGCGTAGTTTGGGCGTTTTTCATTCGTTTTTTTCAAATTTTCAAATCCATTCGATACGATTTCGTTTTTATTCATAGAGAAGTTGCGCCAATTGGTCCGCCGATTTTAGAATGGATCTTAGCGAAAGTATTAAGAAAAAAAATCATTTACGATTTTGATGATGCCATTTGGTTACCAAATTTCAGTGAAGCAAATACTAAATTTCAAAAATTAAAATACTATTCAAAAGTGAATGGTATTATGAAATGGGCATCAAAAATAAGTGCCGGAAATCAGTATTTAGTTGACTATGCAAAGCAATTCAATAAGAATACAGTCATTAATCCAACAACAATAGACACTGAAAATTACCACAATCCTAAACTTTTTGATTCTAATAACGAGAAAGTAATTATCGGTTGGACAGGAACACATACAACAGCAAAATATTTAGATTTTTTAGTTCCAATCATAGAGAAATTAGCAGAAGAATTTGATTTTGAATTTCAAGTTATTTCCAATGAAGCACCGTCTTTTAAGTTATCTAATTTGAAATTCATCAAATGGAAAAAAGAAACCGAAATTCAAGATTTATTAAATTTTACAGTAGGGGTGATGCCTTTAACAGATGACCAATGGGCAAAAGGAAAATGTGGGTTCAAAGCGTTGCAATACATGGCGTTAGGAGTTCCAGCGATCGCATCACCAGTAGGAGTAAACAATGAAATCATAGATCACGGAAAAAATGGATTTTTATGTTCAACTGAACACCAATGGTACGAAGCCTTGTATTATTTATTGTCAAATCCAGAAGAAACAAAAAAAATGCATGACAATGCACGTCAAAAAATAATCGATAAATACTCTGTAGTATCAAACACTGATAACTTCATAAAACTCCTAGAGTGATAATGTATAAAATACTGGCCAGCCAGTATAGTATAGAGTAAGGGCGAATTGCAATTCGCCCCGACGGTATAAAAAAAAATAAACATGAAAATAATCTTCGCAACAGCAAACCAAAACAAAGCGAACGAAATACAAAAAATCGTTCCAGCTGAAATTGAAATCTTAAGTTTAAAAGACATCAACTTCGAAGGAGATATTCCAGAAACACAGCCGACAATAGAAGGAAACGCAGTTCAAAAAGCAAATTTCATCGTTGATAAATTTGCGATGAATTGTTTCGCTGATGATACAGGATTAGAAATTGAAGCATTGAATGGAGAGCCAGGAGTTTATTCAGCAAGATATGCCGGAGAAGAGAAAGACAATGAAAAAAACATTGATTTAGTTTTAGAAAAATTAGCGAATATAGATAATCGAAATGCTCGATTCAAAACAGTGATTGCACTTTCTATTGATGGTAAATTAGAAACATTTGAAGGGATTATAGAAGGAGAAATCATCAAAGAAAGAAGAGGAAATCAAGGATTCGGATACGATGCAATATTTGTTCCTGATGGTTATTCTCAAACATTCGCAGAATTATCAATGGAAGAAAAAAATCAAATCAGCCACAGGGCGAGGGCAATTAAAAAAATGGTTAATTTCTTAACTGATAAATAAGTTGAATATAAAATAATTTAAAAATAAAGGCCAAAAAAAATCCTTTCCAATACGGAAAGGATTTTTTTTTGATTATCTAAATTGATTAAATATCAATATTTGCATATTTAGCATTTTTCTCGATGAATTCTCTTCTTGGTGGAACGTCATCTCCCATTAACATTGAAAAGATTTGATCACACTCAGCAGCGTTTTCAATTGTAACTTGACGAAGTGTTCTGTGCTCAGGATTCATTGTAGTTTCCCATAATTGCTCAGCATTCATCTCTCCAAGACCTTTGTAACGTTGAACGTTTACAGAAGATTCAGATCCAGAACCTTTGAATTCTTGAATCAAACGATCTCTTTGGATATCATCCCAAGCGTAGTTTGATTTACCACCTTTTTTAACTTGGTATAATGGAGGAGTAGCGATGTAGATGTAACCATTCTCGATCATTTCTTTCATAAATCGGAAGAAGAACGTTAAGATTAACGTTTCGATATGAGATCCATCCACATCGGCATCACACATGATGATAACCTTGTGATATCTTAATTTTTCTAAATTTAATGCTTTAGAATCTTCTTCAGTTCCGATTCTAACTCCTAAAGCAGTATAAATATTTTTAATCTCTTCGTTTTCGAAGATTTTATGGTGCATTGCTTTCTCAACGTTCAAGATTTTACCTCTTAAAGGCATAATTGCTTGGAACATTCTATCACGACCTTGTTTTGCAGTTCCACCCGCCGAATCTCCCTCGACAAAGTAAATCTCACATAAAGCTGGATCTTTTTCAGAGCAATCTGCTAATTTCCCTGGTAAACCACTTCCTGTTAAAACATTTTTACGTTGAACCATTTCACGTGCTTTACGAGCGGCATGACGCGCTCTAGCAGCTAAGATTACTTTTTCAACGATTAAACGAGCTTGAGAAGGATTTTCTTCTAAGTAAATAGCTAACATTTCAGAAACAGCCTGACTTACAGGTGCAGTAACTTCTCTGTTTCCTAATTTCGTTTTAGTTTGACCTTCGAATTGTGGCTCTTGAACTTTAACAGAAACAACAGCAGTCAATCCTTCACGGAAATCATCACCATCAATTTCTATTTTTTCTTTTGCAAGAATACCAGATTCAGTAGCGTATTTTTTTAACGTGTTTGTTAAACCTCTTCTGAAACCTGATAAGTGCGTTCCTCCTTCGTGTGTGTTAATGTTATTAACGTAAGCGTGAATGTTTTCAGTATACGAAGTGTTATATGTAATAGCAACTTCAACTGGAATACCTTCTCTTTCTCCTTCGAAATGAATAACGTCTGGAATTAAAGCCTCACGGTTACGATCTAAATATTGAGCAAACTCACTTAAACCACCTTCTGAATGGAATGTAGTTGATAAAGGTTTACCATTTTCATCATTCTCACGATTATCTGTAAGAGAGATTGTAATTCCTTTATTTAAGAAAGCTAATTCACGCATACGTGCTGCTAACGTTTCAAAGTTGTAGATTGTAGATTCGAAAATCGTTCCATCTGGCTTGAACGTTACATACGTACCTGTTTTATCAGAAACACCAACTTCTTTCACATCGTATTGAGGTTTACCAATGCAATATTCTTGTTGGAAAATTTTTCCTTCTCTGTGAACTTCAGCTAATAAATGAGTTGAAAGTGCATTCACACAAGAAACCCCAACACCGTGTAAACCTCCAGATACCTTGTAAGTATCTTTATCGAATTTACCACCAGCATGTAAAACAGTCATTACAATCTCTAGAGAAGATTTTTTCTCTTTTGTATGCATTCCTGTTGGAATTCCACGTCCGTTATCTTTAACTGTAACTGAGTTATCTTCATTGATGAAAACATCGATTTGGTTACAGTAACCTGCCATTGCCTCATCGATCGAGTTATCTACAACCTCATAAACTAAATGGTGTAAACCTTTAATTCCTACGTCACCAATGTACATGGCTGGACGTTTACGAACGGCTTCTAAACCTTCTAATATCTGGATATTATCCGCTGAATAATCTTGATTCTTTAAATCTTCACTCATATTTTTCCTTTGAATTCGGGATTATTTGATGAACTCACAAATATAGTGAACGAAGGTGGTTTAAATCGATATAAAAACGAAAATATAAGAGGATTTATCAACAAAATATTAACTTTTTGTGAAGTTGTTGATAACCTTCGCAAGTTGAATTTCCCCAATATTTTGATTTATATTAATTTAGTCAAAAACTAAAGAATAAACTATGAATTTGCTATTAACATTTCTATTGTCAATCAATTCAATTTTCGCTACAAATCAATCGTGTGTTGGTAAATGGACAACGTTTGATGAAGAATCAGGTAAGAAAAAATCAACGGTCGAATTGTATAAAATCGATGGCAAGTTATACGGTAAAATCTTGTATCTATATCCAAAAGAGGGTAGAGAAGATAATCCAGTTTGTAAAAAATGCACCGACGATCGAAAAGGGAAACATATTGTGGGAATGCAAATAGTAAGAGGCTTGGTTTGGAATGGTTCTGAATGGGAAGAAGGTAAAATTCTAGATCCAGAAAACGGAAAGATATATACAGTAAGTATGTGGCTCGATTCTGAAAATCCAAATAAATTAAATGTGAGAGGGTATATTGGAATTTTCTTTAGAACGCAAAAGTGGAATAGAGTTAGTGAATAATTGATAGTTAGAAGTTATTGGTTATTCGTAAAGTAGGATATTTTACTAATTTTTAAAAAACTTATATGGCCTTATATGCCTTATATGGTTCAAAAAAAATTATATAAACTCGAAGTCTACTCTTCGGTTTTTTTGTTTTCCTTCTTCGGTTTTGTTATTGTCAACGGGATTTTTTTCTCCTTTGAATTCTATTTTCAATCGATCTGGACTTAAACCGTGTTGAACAAAGAAATCTGTAATTGCCTGAGCTCTTCTTCTGGATAAGTCTTCATTGTAAATATCCGAACCATCACTGTCTGTGTTACCTATGACTTTAATTCTTAAGTCGGAATGACCATTAACAACATGAATTAAACTCAAAAGGAAAGCGTAATATTCTTCTTTTACATCGGCTTTGTCGTAATCAAAATAGACAGGTTTAAAGGCAAAGTTTTTACGTTCCAATTCCCTTATTTCTGGAGCTTTTTCTCCATTTTTTAAATCTTTTCTATATGTGTCGAACCAATTATGTGTTTGAATTGTTTCATCCGTTTCGGAGAATTTCATTTTGGAACGGTAAAGAATAATTTTACCAGTGTTTCGTTTGCATTCAGAACTCGTATATTTCCCTTCCAAATATCCTGTGCTATCAATGTAATTTAAGGTAGCTTCTACTAAGCACCAAGAAGATTTAGGAGAAGTTTTTTTCTTATAAGTAACCGTTTGTTTGAAAGTAACACTATTCGGTTTAAAATCTGTTTTTAATTTCTTTAATGAATATAAATCAGTTGAATAAAGTTCTTCTCTAGATTTCCCTTCTGAACTTGAAGTTTTTATTTCTAAAAAAAAGATATTTCCTTGATCAATTTTTTTTCCATCTTGAATAATTATTCCTTGCCATAAACCATTTAAATCTGCTTGAGCATAACTTAATAAGCTTATAAAGACGAAAAATATGTTAAGCGTTTTTAGCATTCTATTAATTGTATTCGTAAAAACTCAAAAAATGTTCCGAAATTGTTGAATTTAATCTATTTAGTCCTAAATTGTATAAATATAAATTTGATGAACGGTAGTTTTGTTTAAGGAAAATAAATTATCTTTGAACAAAATGATAAATATATTCTATTATGAAATTATTACTATTAACAGTTTTATTAGCAGGAACGTGTATGAATAAAGAAGGAGAAAAAACAGTTGTTGATGAAAATCCAACTGTAAAACAATCGGTGCATCAATATAAAGTAAAAGATTTATCAGGAAAAGAGTTTGATTTTTCTTCGTTGAAAGGAAAGAAGGTGATGATTGTCAATACAGCTTCAAAATGTGGATTGACTCCTCAATACAAACAATTAGAGGCGATTTATGAAAAATACAAGGATCAAAACTTTGTAATTATCGGTTTTCCTTCAAATGATTTTATGCATCAAGAACCAGGAACTAATGAAGAAATCGCTGAATTTTGTCAGAAAAATTATGGTGTAAGTTTTCCAATGATGGACAAAGTGGAAGTAAAGGGAGATGACAAGTGTGAAATTTATAAATTCTTAACTCAAAAGAATTTGAATGGTTTAGAGGATAATTCTGTGAAATGGAATTTTCAAAAATACTTGATCGATGAAAACGGTTATTTAGTAAAAGTAATTGCTCCAACTACAGAACCAGACGATAAAGAAATTATTGAATGGATTGAGACAAAATAGTTATTTTTAGTTGATAGTTAGGAGTTGATAGCTGTAATCTCCTAACTATCAACTATTAATTATCAACTCTCAACCAATATTTTTGTTCTTCTCCATAATCCACTTAGACATATATTTTGTACTTGATAAGCTATGATGAATTAATAGTTGTCCTGTGAAGTTTGCTTGACGATGTGACTCTAAATCTTCTTTTAGTTTTAAGATTTTATTTTTAAGAACTTTTCTAAAATGCTCTTTATCAAAACGATTATTGATTATTTCAATTCCATTATTTTGAGCGTCTACCCATTTTTCTTTATTGGTCATCAAATTAATAGTAGACTCGACAATTAATTCAACTTCGTCTTGGATTTCACCATTCCATTTAAATTCACCATTCATTCCTTCTGCTCCAATTGAAGTTGTCACGGAAGGTGTTCCATACATTATTGATTCAGCAAGTTTTCCTTTTAGTCCAGCTCCAAAACGAATTGGGGCAAGTAATAATTTGGCATTTGAAATGACTTCTTTCGCACTTTCAGCTCTCCCAAAACAGAAAAAACGATCTTTAGGATTGTGTAAATTCGTTACTTTTTGAGAAGGATAAGCACCATAAATATGAAGTTCAGTTTGAGGTAGCTTTTTTGATAAAATAGGCCAAATTTCTTCTTTTAGATACAAAACAGAATTCCAATTCGGTTCATGGTAAAAGTTTCCAATAAATACGATGTGTTTTCGTTCTTCAAATGTTTTCCATTGTAGGGTTTCAGATTCCGTTAGCTTTGGAAGCATGAAGGGGAGATACAATAATAAAGAAGAGTCAACTTTGAAGTGATTTTTTAATAATTCCATTTCGTATTCAGAAATAATCAACGTCAAATCACAGCGGTAAATACTGGCGATTTCTCTTTTGGCAGTATCTGAATTTAATTCTGAAAGTTGAAAATCTTTCTTTTCTTTAAAACAGTTTTGACGAGCTAACCGAAGACAATGTAGATCTTCTGTATCCAAAATACGTATGGCATGTGGACAATGTTCAATAACCCTCCAACCAAATTGCTCTTCTGTCATAAAACGATCAAAAAGGACAATTGAAGGGTTTAAGTCAGTAATAAACTCGTTGAAATTATCATTGTTTAATTCAATTGTAACTTTATGAATGTTATTTTCTTCTAAGGGAAATGAATAAAGACTATCAGCTGCAGAACTGGCAAAGGTAATTTCGTAATTTTCAGTTTTGAAAAAATCAATTAATTCCATCATTCTCCAGCCAGCAGCCGATGAATTTGGTTCAGGCCAGACAGAGCCAATAATTAGTAATTTTTGTAACGATTTTTCCATTTTGTATTATTTACAAAGTTAACAGTTATTTAGTTAATAGGTATTAGGCATTAGTTATTAGTCAATAGGCATTAGTCATTAGTTAAAAGTTAAGGGGTTTTAGTTTTTGAAAATTAAATGAAAAGTTCAATGTTGAAAGATTTACGATAAATGCTATATGTCAACGATTGTTAGCTTTAACTTTACATCCAAATAATTAAAAATTCATGAAATACCTTTATATTCCTATTTTTTGTGCGTTGGTTGCTTGTGGATCGACTGAAACTGAAAAGCCGAAAAATATTCAATGGTCTAAAGAAAAGTCATCTGATTTTGGTAAAGAATTAGCGATTGAAGAAGAATTGGATATAAAATTATTTTTAGCTCAACACAAGGATTGGAAAACAGTTAAAACAGGAACAGGTTTACAGTATTGGATTTATGAGAATGGATCTGGTGATTCTGCAGTTTCAGGGCGAGTAGCAATGGTTAATTTTAAGATTTCATTGTTGGAAGGAACAACATGTTATGAAACAGAGAAAGACGAATTAGAAAAGTTTATCGTTGATCACAGTGAAATTGAAACAGGAGTTCAAGAAGGAATCAAGAAAATGAGAGTTGGTGATAAAGCAAAGTTTGTAATGCCAAGTCATTTAGCTCATGGATTGGTTGGGGATATGAATAAAATCCCGCCATTAAATCCAATTGTTGTAGATATTTATTTAAAAGAATTAAGATGATAAAGAAAATTGTTTTTGCGAGTTGTTTGTTTTCAATTGTTGCTTGTGAAGTTGAAGGTGTAAAGAAAGAAGCGACAAAAGCAGATATTCCTTCAATAAAAAAAGAAATTACAGCTTTTAATTCTGATGATTTAGATGTTGTTGCAACTGAAAAATATCCAAATGGAATGGCCATCTCTTGGATGGAAAAAGGAAAAGGAGAAGCAATTTCAAAAGGAGATGTTGTATTAATTGATTACAAAGTAACCTTGAAAAATGGAACGGTTGTAGATGGAAATCATTTATTGAATAAACCAAATTTTCCGTTCATGGTTGGATTCGAAATGCAAACGAAAGGATGGGAATTCGCAATGTCAAAATTGAAAGTAGGAGATTTTGCTCGAGTTCAAATTCCAGGAAATCTTGCGAGAGGAGAAAAAGGTATTAAAGGATTAATTCCATCGAATGCTGTGAACTATTTAACAATTAGAATCCTAGAAAAAAAGAAACCTACTAGAACCGTAGATGGAATTAAGGTTTGGTTGTTAGAAGAAAACAAATCAAATAAAGTAACTTTTGATGATAAAAATATGGTAACATTTCACAGTATGATTAGTAGTGAAAGTCATCCAATGTTCTTTAATTCTTTTAGAAGTAATCAACCTTTTATGTTAAAATCAACTGATAAAGGTGTGATTAAAGGTTTGTTAAAAGCGTTAAAAAAATCTAAAAAAGCAGATCGAATGTATATCTATATTCCTTCATCTCAAGCCTACGGAGAACAAGGTTTAGCTGAGTTTGTGAATCCAAATGAGAGCATGTTTTATAATGTCTTGGTAATGGATGTCAATAAAAATTAACATAAAAAGCGTATATTTGCCAGGCAAGTAAACAAAATCAAAATAAAGTTTCAATTCAGATTCATTAAGAATTGATTCAGAAAAGAAAGTAACATGTTAAAAGTAGTCGTTTCATTTTTATTTTTAGTAACCTTATTTTATTCAAAAGCACAAGTTGCAATGGATACAATTGACACTAAAGGTGGGAGGATGATTCTTTATTCAAATAGGACGTGGCAATATGTTGAAGATCAAAAATTTAACGGCATATTAAATCCTCGTTTACACTCACTTGTTTCAAAAGATTCATCTTTAAAATTTGTTCAACGTTGGGATAATAACGTTTGTTTTTCGACTGATCGTGCAAACGATATGAATAAGTTGAAAGATACACTTTGGTTGTGTGTTGTTGATGAGTCTGATGATGAGTTTGTTATGCCAGTTCCAGGTATGTTGACTTCGCGTTACGGACCAAGAAAAGGTCGTAATCACAACGGTGTTGATTTAGATTTAAACACGGGTGATACTGTAAGAGCTTGTTGGTCAGGAAAAGTTAGATATTCAAAATTTAACAATGGAGGTTTTGGAAATTTAGTAGTTATCAGACATCACAATGGATTAGAGTCGTTTTATGCGCATTTAAGTAAATTAATGGTCGCTCCAAATCAAACGGTAAAAGCTGGAGAAGTTATAGGACTTGGAGGAAATACAGGTCGATCTTTTGGTTCTCATTTGCATTTCGAAATTCGTTTTTACGATGCGGCGTTAAACCCAGAAGAAGTGATTGATTTTTCAGAAAGAAAATGTCGTGATCATAATTTGTTAGTTCATAGGTATTTGTTCAAACCGGGCGCAAAACCTACGAATTTAGATGAAGAAGAAATAGAAGAGCCAGAAGTTGAATTAAAACCAATTGAGTCTCAACAT